>Ga0206128_1000775_pt1 | contig 34502 bp, 30 predicted proteins | sample Helgoland_Spring_7_FD_148601 | JGI IMG/M metagenome (GOLD analysis project Ga0206128, IMG submission 148601) | Pelagic subsurface seawater microbial communities from Kabeltonne, Helgoland, North Sea - Helgoland_Spring_Bloom_20160426_1 | ecosystem: Environmental > Aquatic > Marine > Epipelagic ... | reverse complement strand
CATTCACATCAAACTGAACGGTAAAACCAGGAGTAAGGGTTACAACGCCTGTGGAAACGTTTTGTGCGAAACCGTAAGAGGCCATTAAAAAGGTAAGTATAAACGTAATTTTTTTCATAATATAAATGTTTTATTATTGTTCTAAAATTGAATTGAGAGTGGCATCATTATGCATTTTTGCAAAATCTAAAGGCGTTTTCCCTACATTGTTTTTTAAATTAACATCTGCTTTTGCGTCTACTAGAAGGGTGGTTATCTCTTTATTATTGAACATCACCGCATAATGTAAAGCGGTTGCATTGTTTGCATCGGACAAATTAACATTGGCACCTGCATCTATTAATGCTTTCGCCACTTCGGCATAGCCTTTGACAACGGCGGCCATTAAGGGCGTGCCGTCTTTACTAGCACCGTTAATGTTGTCAACTTTATTAATTAAATAATTGACCACTTCTAAATTATTGTAATAAGCTGCTAAGGTTAAAGGCGAACTCCCTCGTTTGTTAATTGAATCGACTAGTTTTGGATTGGTGTTATAAAAGACGTCCATTTCTTGAGCCGTTCCTTTTCGAGCACATTCAAATACATCGGTTTGGGCAACTGAAAGGTTGAAAGCAAAAATAAGTAAGAGGTACTTCATTAATTTGTTAGTTAATATGAATACTACATTGATCAAGTTTAATCTGTTCTAATAAATCATCATAGCCAATACAACGGCCTTTGATTGCGATAGAATCATTTACCTGCAAACCAAGATCAATGGTATTGATTTTACAGTCTATTTTATTATTAATTGTCAAGCCTTGCGAGTTAACAGCACTTATAATTCCAGAAACGACAAGTGTCTGATCGAGATATTTTGATTCTGCTTGCGGCGCATTTTCAATAAACGCACTAAAAACTGCCTCTGCATCCATCGTAAAACGAACCGCTTCTTGATCGATTGATCGATGATCTGGAAACAAATAATTATAACCAAAAAATATACCAAACACTACAATTAAAATAAAAACAATCTTGCTTCTCATAATAAATTACAAGTTAAACAAAAATAAAGATTTATAATGAATTAGAATCTGTTTAAAAAATAAAAGAATTAAATTTGAATTAATTATAACAATCATTTTTTATGAAAACGACACCCTTTTTACTTCTTTTATCAATATTATTTCTGAGTTTTTCATGTTCAAATTCTAGTGAAGGGGACCTGATCGAACAAGTTGATCCTGTTGAAATCATTTCTTATGATACGCACATCAAATCCATTTTTGATACCAACTGTGTGGCTTGCCACTCAAACCCTGCAATTAACGGCGCTGGGGTTCCGTTGACTACTTTTAGTCAAGTAAAAAGCGCGATTGAAGCGACCGATCTTATCGACCGTATTAACAGACAATCTGGTGAAGGTGGTTTTATGCCATTGGGAGGCTCTCGCATGCCACAAGCTACGATCAATTTGATTATACAATGGCAAACAGAAGGATTTATTGAATCACTTTAAAGTTAAAACATGAAACATTTATATATATTATTTTTAGTCATTTCGGTGCTTGGGTTTTCACAAGAAAAATACCTCACCAAATCGGGAGTCCTTAACTTTGAAGCAAGTGTGGATACTTTTGAAGAAATAAAAGCCACAAATGATAATGTAACGGCTATTTTTAATGCCAGCAATGGTCAGTTTGCAGCCCTTGCACTCGTAAAAGGGTTCCGATTTAAAAATGCCCTCATGGAGGAACATTTTAATGAAAACTATGCGGAATCAAATGAATATCCTAAAGCGATTTTTAAAGGGGAATTAACTAATTTTTCTTTAGAAACGATTCAATCGACCTATACGATGAATGGAACGCTTACTTTTCATGGGGTCACAAAATCGCTTAAAAACGTAGCTGTGGAACTCATCACCTCAGAAAACTTTTTCACTTTTAAAGGTTCTTTTGAAATCGCTCCAACTGATTTTGATATTGAAATACCAAAAATTGTCCGCTCAAAAATTGCCGACTCCATATCCGTTGTTTTTGAATTTGAAATGGAAAAAAAATAAATTAAAAAAGCCGCAAATTGCGGCTTTTTTAATAAAATGTATCTGATTTAAAGTTTACTATTTTTTGATAAACTTTGAAACCATTTCTAATTTCCCTGCTTTTATCTTCATAAAGTACATCCCTTTAGAAAGCTCTGAAACCTGAATTCTGTTTGAAGTAATTTGAGTACTACCCATCACTCGTTTGCCAGTGATGTCATAAATTTCATAAGCACTTATCACGGCGTTATTCTGAAGCGTAATTGTCAATTCATCTTGTACTGGATTTGGATAGATTTTTAATTGTAGCGCAGATACGGCTTCATTTCCTAGAGTGGTAGAAACATAAACCCCATAATCATCTGCACGTCCTGCAAAATTTTGATTACAAACTACAGGAGAACTATTCATGTTTGAAATCACTCGCATGGTTAATACTGTGTTTAACGTTGCATTTGCTGGTGGTGTGACAGTGGTTGTGAACGTAGTATGAGACCCAGCATTATCTGTTTCAACATTCGTTTCTAAAACACGTTCGTTAGCTTCAAAGGTTCCGCTATTATCCCAATCAATCCATACTCCTGTGTGTTGAGAAGAATCAATTGATTGATAGATGACCTCCAAATCATAAGACGTACTCGCATTAATTAGTGTATTTTTTGAACACCTAAAATCTACAAAACCACTAGCAGGTACAAAAGTATTCGTTAAATTACTCAATGTATTGAACGAGACACTCGTGACTCCAGTACCAAAATTAGCATTATTATTAAAGCTCGTGGGTGTACAAACGGGTGAAGGTGATGGAGTAATAATTACATTATTTTGTTTGGTGCGTGTTGAAGTTCCTTGAAGATTTGTGATTTGGAGTGTGACATCATAGGATCCAGCATTCTCAAATGTAATGGAAGGGTTTTGTTGGGATGAAGTATAAGTAGAGCCTGCCCCATTATCAAAAGTCCAAACAAAAGAGATGTTATCATACCCAGAATTTGTGTAGCTATTTGGTGTATTGGTTGATGCATCAGTAAATGAAACTTGCTGATCTATACATCCTAATGTTGCTGTGGAACTAAAATCAACAACTGCTGTTGCTATTGGAGTCAGTGCAGTACTTGTAAGATAAGATGCTCTTACAACAGTTAAGGCAGCATTAGAAACAGCTCTTTGACCTCCAGTAAATTCGGATGAACAGCCAGAATAATCCATATAATTGAACATATGGTCTTGGTGAGTTCCAGAGCTTCTAGTATACCCCGTCTCTGGATTAATGACTTGATTAAATGCTGAATCACAATTATTTGAAGTAGTCGTTTCGCAATCCCAATAAATAGAAGGCGTTATTTTCGATGTTCTAATGTGAGGTGGCGTATCTGCAATACCATCATCGCCACATAAACCATTATCTGGATCATCTCCATCAAAGGTGTGAGGTAAATTGAGGGCGTGCCCCATTTCATGCGCAAAAGTAGACGAGGATTCGTTTAAATAAGAACAAATTAAAACGACAGACCCATCTAGCACATATCCATGTGCGCCTGCACCATAGGCATAGCCACCAATAAAAGAACCAGAATTCACATAACAATTTGAATTATCAATTTCATCCACAATCCATACGTTATAATATTTTGTTTGGGTCCAAATAGCAAGAGCCTTAAGGTCCGCATCGCTAATACCTGAATTTCCAGAACGATTAACTCCGTTAGTTGAATACGGGATATTATTACTCATATCTACCCGATTTATCCCATCAGTAGTGTTTCCGTTATCATCTTGTATGGCTAAAATGAATTCAATTTTCATATCAACGCCTTCTCCAAAACCTAAGGTATTGGCTCTTTTTCTCCAATAATTATTTAAATATTGGATACCTAACTTAACGTCTTCATCTGAAATATTAGTTCCTGTTCCAATCGCTTCGCCTTTGTGCATCACGTGAACAACAACTGGGACTTGAAGAATATCGTTTGAAGCTACAAATTTTTGGGAAGCAGCATTTTTAATCGCCAATTTCATTTTTTCATGACGCTCTTTATATTGAGGATCATTTTTCATTTTTTCATTGTGCAATGAATCGGCACCACAAAATTCTTTAAAATTTCGTTGGTTCGCATCTTGTGATGTTAAAGTGGGTGCAATTGGGGTCAGTGTTTGCGCATTCATATTGAAAGACGCAAAGAGTGCAATCATAACGATTGCTTTTGAGTACTTGTGGTTCATTGGTTATATTGTTTAATAAAATTAAATATCTATTAAACAAATATACGTATTTAAAACTTGAACTATAACTTATATTCAGTGTCTGGATGCCAAAAAAGCCGCTAAATACGGCTTTTTTGGTACTAAGTTGAAATAAATTCCTACTTACTCAAATACATTTTACGTCTGGAGTATAAGTTATAAAATTCATCATCCTTTAAACTGTCGATAAAGAGAATACTTTCCCCAGTACTTTTCATTTCTGGCCCCAATTGCTTATTGACATTAGGGAATTTATTAAACGAAAACACCGGTTGTTTGATGGCATAGCCTTCCAAATGAGGCTTAAAATCAAAATCCGTAACTTTCTTTTCACCCAACATCACTTTGGTTGCATAATTCACATAGGGTTCGCCATACGCTTTGGCAATAAAGGGAACGGTTCGAGAGGCTCGTGGATTGGCTTCAATAATATACACCATGTCGTCTTTGACTGCAAATTGTATATTGATTAATCCTACCGTATTAAGTGCTAACGCAATTTTTTTGGTGTGATCTTTAATCTGTTGCATCACTAAATTACCTAAATTGAAAGGCGGTAAGGTCGCATTACTGTCACCTGAGTGAATCCCACAAGGTTCAATATGTTCCATGATACCGATGATGTACACATTTTCGCCATCGCAAATCGCATCGGCTTCCGCTTCTATTGCCCCATCCAAATAATGATCTAGTAACAACTGATTTCCAGGCATTCTGCTTTGTAAATCTACAACGTGTTTTTCTAACTCTTCTTTATTAATTACAATTTTCATCCCCTGCCCTCCTAAAACATAAGACGGACGTACCAAAATTGGAAAATCTAAGACATCGGCAATCGCTGCCGCTTCATCGGCCGTCGTGGCAATATCAAATTCTGGATACGGAATGTTATTGTCTTTCAAAAGGTTTGAGAACAAGCCTCTATCTTCGGCTAAATCGAGAGATTCAAAACTCGTTCCTAATATTTTGACACCATATTTGGTTAATTTCTCAGCAAGTTTTAAAGCCGTTTGACCACCTAACTGCACAATAACGCCTTCTGGTTTTTCGTGTTTAATAATGTCATAAATATGTTCCCAAAATACAGGTTCAAAATACAACTTATCCGCAGTATCAAAATCGGTTGAAACCGTTTCAGGATTACAGTTAATCATAATGGTTTCATAGCCACATTCTGCGGCAGCTAACACGCCGTGTACACAACAGTAATCAAACTCAATTCCTTGACCAATTCGATTGGGGCCAGATCCTAAAACAATCACTTTTTTCTTATCGGAAACGACACTTTCATTATCTGAAAAACGGTTGCCATCGGCGGTTTCCATATCACTCTCAAACGTTGAATAGTAATAAGGAGTCTTGGCTTCAAATTCCGCCGCACAAGTATCCACTAATTTATAAACGCGATTGACGCCTAATTCTTCTCGCTTTTTATACACCTGACTTTCTAAACAGCCGAGCATGTGCGCAATTTGTCGATCGCCATATCCTTTTTGTTTCGCTTCAAGCAATAACGGTTTTTCTATCGTTTCAATTTTATAGGTCGAAATTTCATTTTTTATCAAATGTAATTCTTCATATTGTTTTAAAAACCACATATCAATTTTAGTGATTTCATGAATTCGACTCAGTGGAATTCCCATCTGGATGGCATCATAAATAATAAACACACGATCCCAAGACGCATATTTTAGTTTATCAATAATTTGAGTGTAATCTTTATTTTCTTTGCCGTCTGCGCCTAAACCGTTTCGTTTAATTTCGAGCGATTGTGTGGCTTTATGAAGTGCTTCTTGAAACGAGCGTCCAATGCCCATCACTTCGCCAACCGATTTCATTTGTAATCCCAACGTTCGGTCGGAACCTTCAAATTTATCAAAATTCCAACGTGGTATTTTAACAATCACATAATCTAAGGTCGGTTCAAATAAGGCCGATGTCGATTTTGTAATTTGATTATTTAGTTCATCTAAGTGATATCCTAGCGCTAATTTAGCCGCTATTTTGGCAATTGGATAGCCCGTTGCTTTACTTGCTAGTGCCGAGGATCGTGACACCCGAGGGTTAATTTCGATGGCAATAATATCTTCTTTTTCATCTGGAGAAACGGCAAACTGCACATTACATCCCCCCGCAAAATCACCAATACTGCGCATCATGTGAATGGCCATATCGCGCATCCGTTGATAGGTACGGTCACTTAAAGTCATGGCAGGAGCTACTGTAATTGAATCCCCGGTATGAATTCCCATAGGATCCATATTTTCTATGGAACAAATGATGACAACATTGTTATTAGAATCTCTAAGCAATTCTAACTCATATTCTTTCCAGCCTAATAAAGCCTTATCAATCATCACTTCATGGATTGGGGAAATTTCCAAACCACGAGTTAATAATTCATCGAAGTCTTCTTCTTTATGTACAATGGCCGCACCATCACCCCCTAAGGTGAAAGAGGCTCTAATGACCAGTGGAAACCCAAATTCTTGGGCAATTTCTTTTCCTTTAAGGAATGAGGTCGCCGTGGCTTGTGGCGCCATCGGAATACCGATTTTAAGCATTAATTCGCGAAACTTCTCCCGATCTTCTGTAATGTTAATCGCATCAATATCAACGCCAATAATTTCAACACCAAAATCGGTCCAAATCCCTTTTTCATCGGCCTCAATACAAAGATTTAAAGCGGTTTGACCACCCATCGTTGGTAAAACAGCATCAATTTGAGGATGCTCTTTTAATATTTTGATGATTGATTTGGTAGTCAAAGGCAACAAATACACATGATCAGCCATTGCTGGATCCGTCATAATGGTTGCTGGATTGGAATTAATTAAAATGGTTTCGATTGCATCTTCTCTTAAAGAACGGAGTGCTTGGGTTCCTGAATAATCAAACTCGCAAGCCTGTCCTATAACGATCGGTCCAGAACCTATAATTAAAATTGATTTAAGATCTTTATTTTTTGGCATTTTTAAATGTAATTGATTGTATTATAATAAGATACGAAATTAAGTAACGTTTGGGTATAAAAAAAGGCGTTGCTATTAGCAACACCTTTAATATATTAACAATTGTTAATCATTATTTTTTATGACGAGTTTCAGAAGATACACTGATCTTTTTTCTTCCTTTGGCTCTTCTTCTAGCAAGAACTTTTCTTCCGTTAGCAGAAGCCATTCTCTCTCTAAAACCATGTTTATTTTTTCTCTTTCTCTTGGATGGTTGAAACGTTCTTTTCATTATAGTATATTTTTAAAACTTTACTCGTGTGATTATCTTTAAAAAATGCGCTCAAGTTTTATCTTAAAGCGCGGCACAAATATACAAAGAGTTTTTACTTTGACAAATCTAATTTTAAAATAATTTTGATTTGTTTTTACTACCTTTGTACTCGCTAAATAAATAACTCAATTATGTTCAATAAAAATATAAAATTATTCCTTGCTACTGCGATCGTCGCGTATGCTGTGTATCAAATTATAGAAACCTATGTCGGAAATGGCATCATGCTGATTCTCCTTGCATCGGTTTTTGTGTTTCTATATTTCAAAAATGAAATGATTTTATTAGCGTTTTTAAAACTTCGAAAACAAGATTTTCCAGGGACTGAGCGTTTACTCAACAAGATAAAAAATCCAAAAACAGCCCTTACGAGCAAACAGCAAGGGTATTATAATTTCTTAAAAGGGATTATGGTTTCTCAAACGAATATGAATGATGCTGAAAAGTATAAAAATGCGGTCAGCCTTGGTTTATCAATGGACCATGATTTAGCAATGGCAAAATTAAACCTTGCCGGAATTGCTTTTACCAAGCGACGTAAACAAGAAGCACAAAAATTACTTCAAGAAGCTCAAAAGCTCGACAAAAGAGATATGTTGTCTGAACAAATCAAAATGATGAAACAACAGATGAAAAAAGCAGCAATGCCAAATCAACATTTTGGAGGTCAACAACAACGCGGCGGAAAGAGACGTTAACAACGATGAGAATCTATGGTATGTTCGTTGTATTTACGATGAACACATATGGATGTGTAATCGCTTATTTATTTTAATCCAAGTAGATCTATCCGGTTTCCGACTGTGAAATCTTTCATTTCATTTTCAAGAGTATCGAAATCTATCTGTTTCACTTTTTTTATTATTTTTCCGCTTTTCATTAAATAAATTTCATCACAAGTAGCTGCCAAGGTCGAAACTATATGAGAAGAAATAATAACTGTTTTCTTTAATATTTTAAGCTTCTTTATAATTTCAGCAATCACTAAATTACTTTGTATATCTACACCATTAAATGGCTCATCCAGAATAAACACCTCATTTTCTTGTAAAAGGAGCGCTGTCAAAGCCAATTTCTTTTTCATTCCCGTCGAATAGGTTGAAGCATACTGGTTTAACGGTAGGTCAAATATGTTTTTACTTTCAATATTTGATAATTTTACTTGACGGGCGTTGGCAAGGAATTGAATGTATTCTTTCCCCGTAATTTTTGAAAAAAAAAAGGGTTCTGTACTTAAAAGTCCTAAATGGTCTTTGAGTTTATTAAAGTCTGATGATATAATTCCTTTATACGATTCAAGTCCTGAAATACATCTGAATAGCGTTGTTTTCCCAGCGCCATTTTCTCCAACAACTCCATATACAGTTCCTTTTTTAAACTCTACATTGATTGCATTAAGAACCTGCTTTCGCGCATAAAATTTCGATAATTTTTCAATTTTAATCATTCTAAAATTTTGTTTAATTTTTTTATGGATTGGGAATAAAATAGAGGAATCATAACAATTAACATTGGAGGAAACGTAAAACATAACGTTATCAACACTCCTTGTGATATATTTATATCATTGGGATACGCAGAATATTTAGCAACAATCATTACTATTAAATAAGCAACGCACGTAAGATAAATAAGAATTAAAAGATCCACTTCATTCAAAAAGAAAATACTTAAAGTGACAAGAATCGGAAGACTTAAAAGCGTAAAATTGATTAAGCAAGATTTGGTTTTTTTAATTAAAAATTCTTTTGATGACAGGTTGAAATTCCACACATAACATTCATTTTCTGGTTTTGAATAATAAAACATACAGACCAAACCGACTAACAGCATTGAAAATACTCCTAGATTAAAATTCCCAACTGAAACTGAAATACACATTAATACATAAGCAATTGGAAACATGTAAAAGGTCTTTCTAAATCCTACTGAAAATTCAAATGGGTTTTTGCTAAAAGGCGTTGGAATGGTGAAGTTGATGTTTGTACTAAAGTTAATAAACGTAAGAAAAATTGTTAAAAGAATTAATACTATCATGTAATCAAATAGCCCTTTATAAATTAGAAATGCTAAAAAAGGAGTGCTGTAGAGTAGGTTTTCGATACAACGTAGTTTTAAATAATTTTTTTTAGAAAATATCAATTTTAGAAAATCATTTCTTTTAGGCTCACTTTGTTTAGAAAGAAACACTAAGGCTATCAATCCGTATATATGCACTGCAAATTGAGTTTTTGAAAACAGAAAATTAGAGATTGAAATAAAAACTATTAGAATTAGTGGATATACGACTAAAAGAGGAAGTCCGAACTCAATGATTTTTCGATTTAATATCTTAAATTGAAGATGAAAATAATCTAACATTCTCTGTTTTTTATTTCGTAATCGACTTTGAGTAATACCCTTTCTCAGGGATTTTTAAAGTGTATAATTTCTTCGATTTATTATTTAAAAAAGGATCTCTTAACCAGGGGTTGTGGGTTTTTAATTGTTTGTAATTTAATCCAAAACTTTCGGCAAACTTCACCATATCTGTAATCGCAGTATCAACTTTAACTTCATAGGTTTTTGGAAGCGTATATAAATGTGTTTTATCAAAGTTAAATCCATACTTTTTTGGAGTTGAAAAGATCTCTTTTAACGCCACAATTCGGAAAAGATAACGTCCGGTTTCTTCTCCTAACAATAAATCATAATACCCAGTTACATTTTGATCTTCTAATCGTTTAGAAATTCCGTTGACCCCTGCATTGTAAGCTGCCGCTGCCAAGGTCCAGTTTCCAAATTTCTCTTTGGCTTTAAGGATGTATTGACACGCAACATGGGTCGATTTTTCAAAATCATAACGTTCGTCCACATTGGTGTTAATTTCTAAACCATATTCTTTTCCTGTGGGTTTCATAATTTGCCAAAATCCTTTAGCCCCAGCAGGAGAGGTCACGTTTTGAAGTCCGCTCTCTATTAAGGCTAAATATTTAAAATCATTTGGGATCCCGTACGATTTTAAAATTGGTTCAATAACAGGGAAATATTTATGGGAACGCTTAAATAAAAGCAAACCATTGGATTGCCAATAGGTATTAACTAGTAATTCGCGATCGATGCGTTCTCGAATGTCTGGCGATTGAAGCGGCATAGATTCACCCGAAAAATTTAGCGCTTCTGGAATATCTAGCGCATAAATATTATAATCGTTTTCTAAAATCGGAGTTTCATTATTGAAAGAAGGTTGACTTGTGAAAGCAAGGACTAAAAAACCCGTAAAAGACAGGATTGCAGCCGTAAATAAAAAAGTTTTCAAATAGTGCATAACAACGTAGATTTAAGAGTTAAAATTACAAAAAAAAGCATCAACTCAACATCAATTTAGGTAAATTCTCGTTAAGCCATTTATATCTATTAAGGATCATAATGTGGGTACCTCCTTCAACAATAATGCAATTTTTCATGTTTTCAATAGGGAAAATAATATCCTGATCGCCATGAATATGAACCAAATTAGGATCACTAGTCTCTTGATTCCACGAAACGACCTGTTTAATCGCCCAATCTAAATAGCGTTTATCGGTAATAGATAAATATTGTTTGTAAAGGTCTAGTCGCTTAACAATCGGTTTTCCAAAGGCATATTTAGATAACAAATCAATGTTTTGAGCAAAAAGACTGGTGGGTAGTAATTTATATACTTTTGTTTTTCCAGCCAATTGAAGGTGAAGTGGTAATTCATGACGGGCTTTTACACTTGAAATGATGATGATTTTTTTAAAGTCATAAACTAAATTCATCTCTTGGGCAATGATCCCTCCAAAAGAGACCCCAACCAGAATTGCATTTTCATGATTAATTTTTTTACAAAATCGAATGGCATACTCTGAAATTGATTCATCATCAAATGGAATCATCCATTCTAAAAAATGCATTTCAAAAACATTAGTATCTAACTGTATATGCTTAAATATACTAGAATTCGCAGCTAAACCGGGTAAAAAATAGACAGGTACCTTCTTATAATTTTGATTCACTTAGCGTATTATTAACTAGTTAGATTTTTTTTTGTAAATTTGCAAAATAGAATTTATACAAACCTACTTAAAAACTCTTTTTTTATGGTTGACGCTTCTAACTTAACAGATAATCCATTTTTACGCCAATACGAATTAAAAGTTGGTGGCGAACTTGCAACCCTAGAATATTCTCAACAAGATCGAAAAATTTTCTTAACAAAACTAAACATTCCTGAAGTTTTAGAAACAGAGACGTTTGTTGAAGATTTTTTGAAAATAATTTTAGAGGATATCATCGAAAAAGACATTAGTGTCGTACCAACCAGTCCTCCAGTTGCTAAATTTATTCGAGGAAATCGCCGTTACCGAAAAATGCTTCCTGTTGGAATTCGAATCTAATTTTTTAAGAGAACCGAATCAAATTTAATTTTCACCAATCCATTTGAATCAATTTCAGTAAGCGTTATCTTATGCAAGGTATTCACTAACGCTGGATTCCATGGCGTTTTTACTTTGACATAATTTTCTGTAAATCCGTGAATATATCCTTCTTTATTCTCCCCTTCAAACAATACAGTGTGGTGCGTGTCAATCTGACTTTCGTAAAATGCACGACGTTTTTTGGCCGAGAGTCCTCTTAACATTTTACTACGCTTCGATCGTACGGATTTTGGCACTTCATTGGGCAGAGTTGCTGCATGGGTATTGGGCCGTTCGGAATACGTAAACACATGAAGATAAGAAATTTCTAATGCATTTAAAAAATTATAGGTTTGTAGGAATAATTCGTCTGTCTCTCCTGGAAATCCAACAATGACATCCACTCCAATACAAGCATTTGGCAAAACGTTTTTAATATGTTCTACCCTATTTTTATAAAGCTCTTTCATATAACGCCTCCGCATGGCCTTGAGCATCACATTACTCCCACTCTGCAAAGGAATGTGAAAATGTGGTACAAAAGAATTACTTTGCGCTACAAAATCGATGGTTTCATCTTTTAATAAATTTGGTTCAATCGATGAAATTCGAAAACGATGTATACCTTGAACCGCATCCAATGCTTTTACTAAGTCTAAAAACGTATGTTCATGGGTTTTGTTTCCAAATTCTCCTTTGCCATAATCGCCAATATTTACACCTGTTAAAACAATTTCTTTAATGCCTTGATCCGCAATTTTTTTAGCGTTGTCCAATACATTCTGAAGTGTATCAGATCGAGAAATTCCTCGGGCCAACGGAATGGTACAATAGGTACATTTATAATCACACCCATCTTGAACTTTCAAAAAAGCTCGAGTCCGATCGCCGATAGAATAACTACTGACATAAAAATCGGCATCCGCAATTTCACACGAATGAATGGCACCCGTGTCATTTTTAGTAAGCTCGTTTAGATAATCGGTAATTTTGAATTTTTCGGTGGCTCCAAGCACCAAATCGACGCCATTGACGGCTGCTAACTCTTCGGGCTGCAATTGAGCGTAACACCCCACTGCAACCATAAATGCTTCCGAATTTGAGCGTTGTGCTTGTTTTACAATGGTTTTAAACCGCTTGTCTGCATTCTCAGTGACTGAGCATGTGTTAATCACATAAATATCGGCAAATTCCGAAAAATCAACACGATCAAACCCTTCATCTTCAAAGGATCTTGCAATCGTAGCGGTTTCTGAAAAATTTAATTTACACCCTAAAGTATAAAATGCGACTTTTTTTCTATCAATCATTCTTGTACTTTTACCAAGTGTACAAATTTACAATTATCATCTATAATGACAAAGCAAGCCTTTAATTACTTCCTGCTGCACGCCGGAAGTCTTCTAATTTTCAGTTCCTTGTTAGTGAGTTGTCATACGAAAACACTAGATTCTAAAACGAAGCAAGTCTTTCGCTACAACGAACATAAAAACATTGGGTCGTTAGACCCTGCTTTTGCAAAAGACAACGCTGATATTTGGGCTGTTAATCAATTGTTTAATGGTTTGGTTCAGATGGACTCTTTAATGAATGTCACTCCTGCCATTGCGCAATTTTGGACTATTTCTGAAGACGCTAAAGTGTACACGTTTAGCCTTCGAAAAGATGTTAATTTCCACAGCCATCCCTTGTTTGGAGACCACCAAACACGCAGGGTCACTGCCCATGATTTTGTGTATAGTTTTGACCGTCTAAAAAATCCACAATTAGCGTCTCCTGGAAGTTGGGTGCTTCAAAATGTAGAAACCTACAAAGCGATTGACCAACATACGTTTCAAATCAACTTAAAAACACCTTTTCCTGCATTTTTAGGACTCTTAACAATGAAATACTGTAGTGTGGTTCCCAAAGAAATTGTAACGCATTATGGTACTGATTTCAGATCAAATCCTATTGGAACTGGCCCTTATAAGTTTAAACGTTGGGAGGAAAATATTAAATTAATATTTCGAAAAAACGAACGCTATTTTGAAACCAATTCAAAAGGCGAAAGACTGCCGTATTTAGAAGCGGTATCAATTACATTTTTAGCGGACAAACAAAGTGAGTTTTTACAGTTTATTCAAGGGAATATTGATTTTGTTTCGGGGCTAGACGCTTCTTATAAAGATGATATTTTAAGTGCAAACGGCACTTTAAAACCAACTTATACTTCAACAGTTAAAATGCTCAGAGCGCCCTATCTGAATACAGAATATTTAGGGTTTTACATGGGTTCGGAGGTTCCGGAATACCAGAGTCAATTAATTCGTCAAGCCTTAAATTATGGCTTTGATCGCAGCAAAATGATGACGTATTTAAGAAATGGGATTGGAATTCCGGCACTCGGTGGATTTATTCCAAAAGGACTCCCTGGACATCAAGAAAACGTTGGCTATAGCTATCAACCTGAAAAAGCTAAGCAGCTGTTAGAAGCCTATAAAATTGAATCTGGAAACCAACAACCATCCATCACAATAACTACGACTTCTAATTATTTGAGTTTTAGTGAATTTATTCAACGTGAGTTACAATCAATCGGTTTAACGATTTCTATTGAAATTATCCCCCCATCGTCCTTGAAATCTGCAAAATCGAATGGGAAAATAGATTTATTTCGAGCGAGTTGGGTCGCAGATTACCCCGATGCACAGAATTATTTATCGTTGTTTTACAGTCCGAACTTTGCGCCTAACGGCCCAAATTACACTCATTTTAAAGAGGAGCAGTTTGACCGTTGGTACGAACAGGCAATGCTGGAAACAGACAAAGCAAGTCGTATCAATCTGTATAAAAAAATGGATGCCTTAGTTGTAGAACAGGCGCCAATTGTGGTCTTGTTTTATGATGAAGTTGTTCGTTTTACCTCGATAGAAATCAGTGGATTGGGCATCAATCCAACCAATTTATTAGACCTAAAAAATGTTCAGAAAAATTAATCGTTTCGATAACTAGCGCTGTGATTAAATACATGCTCTAATATAGCAGACTCTTGTACCGAAAATTCTAAACCACGACGTTTCATCACGACAGTAGCAACTTCAAATGCTTTTGAAGCTAGATAGGTTGTAAACCCTTTGGCACCTCCCCAGCTAAAACTAGGAATAAAATTACGTGGAAAACCAGCCCCGAAAATATTCGCACTCACACCAATCACAGTCCCCGTATTAAACATCGTATTAATTCCACATTTACTATGGTCTCCCATCATCAAACCACAATATTGTAGTCCTGTGTTGGCAAAATTATCAGTCTCATAACTCCACAATCGAACCTCAGCATAATTGTTTTTGAGGTTTGAATTATTTGTATCGGCTCCTAAATTGCACCACTCTCCTATCACAGAATTCCCTAAGTACCCATCATGACCTTTATTGGAAAACCCAAAGATTACTGAATTATTTACTTCACCTCCTACTTTGGAATAAGGTCCAACTGTCGTTGGCCCATAGATTTTAGTCCCCATCTTAAGCGTAGATCCTTCACACAATGCAAACGGCCCTCGAACCATACTGCCTTCCATGATTTCGGAGTTTTTCCCAATATAAATAGGTCCATCTGTAGCGTTCAGGACACATAGGGGTAATTTAGCCCCTTCTTCAATAAAAATCTGCTCTGGATTAAAAGCTACTGTTTGTTCTGGGATCGGCTCTGACGTTCTATCTACGGTTAATAATTTGAAATCGGCGTTAATAGCATCTCCATTTTTTGAAAAAATATCCCAGGTTGTTTCTATTTTTAAAATAGATCCTTCACAATTTAGAGCTTCATAAGCATCAAGATCAACGTCTTGGTCTTCTAAGCTATAAAACGCAACCATGGACTCGCCATCAAAAATAGCTTGATTCTCTGTTAGATTTTTAATTTGATTGACTAAAACTTCAGTTGGAGTGTAGGACGCATTGATCATTATATTTTGTTCCATTTCTACCATCGGGAATTTGTCGGAAAGATAATCTTCCGTCACGGTAGTGGTGGTGGCTCCTAAAAATAATTCCCATTTTTCACGAATGGTCAAAATTCCAACACGAATATCGGCAACTGGACGTGTATAGGTAAATGGCAATAATGCATCTCTATTTGGACCGTCAAAAAGTATATAATTCATACCAAAGCTTTGTGTAAAAATAAGAAAAGCCTTTCAATAGTTGAAAGGCTTTTAGTGTATAATTAAAAGAAACGTTATTATTTCTTGAATTTAGCGTATTTAGTTTTGAACTTGTCAATTCGTCCAGCAGTATCTACTAATTTAGATTTACCAGTGTAAAATGGGTGTGATGTTCTAGATATTTCCATTTTTATTAATGGATATTCTACACCGTCCACGTCTAAGGTTTCAGTTGTGTCTGCGGTAGATTTTGTTAAAAACACATCTTCATTTGACATATCTTTAAATGCTACTACTCTATAATTATCTGGGTGTGTATCTTTTTTCATCACTTAAACTATTTAATTCGATTTTACGAATTGCAAATTTATATATTTTTTACAAAACTACAACTGTTTATTAATTTTATTTTTTATCATTAATAATGTAACTTATATTTGGCGTCTAAGTCTAATATGTATAACTAAACTAAATTCAACTAAAATTATGGAGTCTACAACAAAATCATCAGCCATTAATTACGGCCTTTACTTAGGAGCAATTTTATCAATCATAAGCGTCATAATTTACGCGGTCAACCTCGATTTATTCACCGAATGGTGGCTTGGAATTATTCTATTTGTTCTGGTGGTTGTTTACGGAGTTGTTTCAGCCTTAAAGTCTAGAAAAATATTAGATGGCTTAATTAATTTCAAACAAGCATTTGCATCTTATTTTATTACAATTGCCGTTGGGACTTTGATTGCTACAGTGATTGGAATCGCTATTTTTACATTTATTGATCCAGAAGCTGCTACTTATTTAAACGAACAAATTTTAATTTTAACCAAGCAGACCATGGAACGTTTTGGAGCACCACAGGAAGTGATTCAAGCAGCCATCGAAGAAGCGAGTACAAAAAACAACTTCTCATTAGCAATGCAAAGTCAAGCATTTATTTTTAGATTAGCTTTTTATGCGCTTATTGGTCTTATCGTCGCATTAATCGTGAAGAAATCTGATACTAAAGACGCTTAATTTCTTTACTTTTGATGTTCAAAAGTAAATTGAATGGATATTTCGGTAGTCATACCACTGCTTAACGAACAAGATTCTATAGAAGAATTAAATGATTGGATTGTATCTGTGATGCAATCCAATCATTTATCATATGAAATTCTTTTTATAGATGATGGTAGCTCCGATAAATCTTGGGACGTTATTAAAAACCTTCGCGCTAAAAACAGTCGCGTCATCGGTCTTAAATTCTCTAAAAACTTTGGAAAATCTCAAGCCTTACATGCAGGATTTGCCCGAGCTAAAGGCGCTGTCGTGATAACGATGGATGCTGATTTACAAGACAGTCCCGATGAAATTCCAGCGCTGTATCAAATGATAAAAGAGCAGGATTATGATATTGTTTCGGGATGGAAAAAGAAACGATACGATTCGTTTTTCGCCAAAAACATGCCTTCAAAATTATTTAATTGGGCCGCAAGAAAGATCTCTGGACTTTCGCTTCATGATTTTAATTGTGGATTAAAAGCGTACCGAAACGAAGTGATAAAAACGATTGAAGTGTACGGTGAAATGCATCGGTATATCCCTGTGTTGGCCGTCAATGCTGGCTTCAACAATATCGTCGAAAAAGTAGTCATTCATCAAGCACGAAAATACGGAAAAACAAAATTTGGAATGGAACGATTTATAAATGGGTTTTTAGATTTGATTACAATTTGGTTTACATCCAAATTTGGCAAACGTCCCATGCACTTTTTTGGGCTCTTAGGGGTAATTATGTTTGTTATTGGACTCGGTTTTGCTACTTATCTAGGGAAAAATAAATTATTTTTAAATCCTTCGGGACGCCTTATTGCGAACCGACCTGAATTCTTCATTGCATTATCAACCATGATTATTGGAACTCAATTTTTTGTCGCTGGATTTTTAGGAGAAATTATCCTTCAAACGCGACAAAACAAAGATCGTTATCATATTACTGAAGTCAAAGACGCCTAAATTATATCCTTAAAAAAAACTTAAAACAATTCAAAAATGTTCGCAAATATTTACATTTGTAAAAAATACCAATTTCATGTCTAAAACAGATTTACTAATTCAGGAAAATATAGCGACTTGGTTGTCGCCTTTTTTTGATGAAGACACAAAAAATACCATTCAAAAACTTCAAACGAGCAACCCCGAAGATCTCAACGATAGTTTTTATAAAAATTTAGAATTTGGAACAGGCGGCATGCGAGGTGTTATGGGCGTTGGTACCAACCGAATTAATAAATATACCCTTGGAAAAAATACGCAAGGACTTAGTGACTATTTACACCAAACGTATCCAAATCAAACAATTAAGACAGTCATTGCCTATGATTGCCGACACAACAGCAAGCCGTTCGCTAAAATTGTAGCAGATGTGTTTTCTGCCAATGGAATTGAAGTCTTTTTATTTGAAGACCTTCGTGCAACTCCCGAATTATCTTTTGCAGTCAAACACTTAGACTGCCAATGTGGAATTGTTTTAACAGCCTCTCATAACCCCCCAGAATACAATGGTTATAAAGTATATTGGGAAGATGGTGGACAACTCGTACCTCCTTTTGACGGCGAAATAATTAATCTCATAAATTCTTTAAAATATACAGACATCAATTTTACGGCTCAAGAAAAATTGATCCATACGATTGGAAAAGATGTGGATGATGTATTTATAAATGCTTCTGTAAAAAACGGAAGTTTGGAAGTGAATACTGCAGCATCTAGAGAGAATTTATCGGTTGTTTTCACCGCTTTACATGGGACTTCAATTACAGCTGTTCCAGAAACGCTCAAACGTGCAGGATATACTAATGTACACTTAGTGGACGCACAATCGGAACCAAACGGCGATTTCCCAACCGTTAAATCGCCCAATCCAGAAGAACCCGAAGCCTTAAAAATGGCATTAGATCTTGCGGAAGAAGTGCAAGCCGATATTGTCATTGGCACCGACCCTGATTGTGACCGTTTAGGAATAGCCGTACGCAATTTTGATCATAAAATGGTATTGCTTAATGGCAATCAAACCATGATCATGATGACGAAATTTTTATTGGATTTATGGAAAAACAAAGGGGCTATTAACGGAAATCAGTTTGTAGGATCGACCATTGTTTCAACCCCGATGATCGCTAAACTCACAGAAGCCTACGGCGTTGAATGTAAAATTGGATTGACTGGTTTTAAATGGATTGCCAAAATGATTAAAGATTTTCCAGCACTCGATTTTATTGGTGGTGGCGAAGAGAGTTTTGGGTTTATGGTTGGCGATTTTGTACGGGACAAAGATGCGGTTACTTCCACCCTACTCGCTTGTGAAATTGCAGCTTACACCAAAGCAAATGACAGTTCATTTTTCAAAGAACTGGTAGAGACGTATGTTGAGCACGGATGTTATAAAGAACGCTTAATTTCAATAACCAAAAAAGGAATTGAAGGCAGTGCAGAAATCAATAAAATAATGGAATCTGCTCGAAACAACCCCATGACCTCGATTAATGGTTCTATGGTGATTACTGTCGAAGATTTTAAAAAATCTATCTGTAAAAACTTACTTTTAAATACATCCGAACCGATTTTAATACCAAAAGCGGATGTGTTAATTTACACGACTGAAGATGGTAGCAAAGTTGCGCTACGTCCTAGCGGGACAGAACCAAAAATAAAGTTTTATATTAGCGTGAATACCACTCTATCTAGCTCCAAAGAATTTATTGCGACCGAAAAAACGCTTGACGACAAAATTGAATCCATAATCAAAGACATGAAATTGAGTTAATGAATTACTTAAAACCGATCCTTCGCTATGCGATCCCCTATAAGTTTTATGCGATATTAAACATTATAAGTAATGTTTTTTATGCGTTTTTTGGGACCTTGTCAATGATTTCTTTATTTCCGATGCTCAAAGTATTATTTGGAGATTCAAAACCAGTTTTAGTAAAACCCGTATGGCAAGGAATCAGAAAAACCACAGCTTTCTTAGAAGAGTATTTAAATTATTTTGTAACGCTCAAAAAGGCAGAAGGCAGTGAGGACGTTCTTATTTTTATGGTGGCTTTTGTGATTGGGACTTTTCTCTTAAAGAATCTCTTTGGCTACCTGGCAATGTTTTTTATTACCTTTCTTAGAAATGGTGTTTTAAAAGATATGAGGAACGAATTATATGACAAAATCACCAGCCTTCCATTAGCATTTTATTCTGAAAAACGAAAAGGCGATACCATGTCTAGAATCTCCACAGATGTCTTAGAAATTCAACACTCCTTTTTATCCATTCTAGAACTCATTGTGCGGGAACCTTTATCGATTATATTTACGATTACCACCATGTTTGTGATCAGTGCAAAGCTGTCTATTTTTGTGTTGATCTTTATTCCGCTCTCTGGATTTGTGATTTCATTAATTGGAAAGTCCTTAAAACGAAATTCAAATAAGGTTCAAAAAGAACAAGGTTATTTTTTATCTATTGTAGATGAAACACTCTCCGGACTTAAAGTCATTAAAGGATTTAATGGCGAACAAAATTTTAGTGCTAAATTTCAATCCTCAACGACGCGTTTTTATAAGTTTTCAAATACCTTATTAAACAAGCAAAATTTAGCAGGGCCGACAAGTGAGTTTTTAGGAATCACGGTGATTGCTGTCTTGTTATGGTATGGAGGAAATATGGTGTTGAATGAGAAATCATTAGATGCAAGTTTATTTCTTGTTTACATGGGATTGGCCTATAACATACTCACACCAGCCAAAGCGATTAGCAAGGCAAGTTATGGCGTGAAACGCGGGAATGCCGCTGCCGAACGGGTCATGGAAATTCTCAATACAGAATCGCCTCTAAAAGATCGTCCAAATGCCCAGATAAAAACAAACTTCGAAAAAGAGATTACTATAAACAATATTAATTTTAAGTATGAAGACCAACTCGTTTTAAAGAATTTTTCAATGCGAGTTTCAAAAGGAAAAACAATTGCCTTGGTTGGGCAGTCGGGAAGTGGAAAATCAACAATTGCTAATTTGGTCACTCGTTTTTACGATGTCAATGATGGAAGCATCAATATTGATGGTACAGACATTAGAGACCTCACTAAACACTCTTTAAGAGGTCTTATGGGCTTGGTCACACAAGACTCAATTTTATTTAATGATACCATCAAAAATAATATTTTACTAGGAAAAGAAGACGCTACTGATGAAGCCGTCATCGCTGCTTTAAAAATTGCAAATGCTTGGGAATTTGTAAAAGACTTACCGGAAGGAATGGATACAAATATTGGGGATTCCGGAAATAAATTATCTGGCGGTCAGAAACAACGACTGAGTATTGCGAGAGCCGTGATTAAAAACCCGCCTATCATGGTTTTAGATGAAGCGACTTCAGCACTTGATACTGAAAGTGAACGTTTGGTTCAGGATGCCCTCGAAAATATGATGAAAAACCGAACGTCGATTGTCATTGCACATCGACTCTCAACCATTCAAAATGCAGATGAAATTATCGTAATGCAAAAAGGAGAAATTGTCGAACAAGGTAAACATCAAGAGCTCTTAGACCAACAAGGCGTGTATAGTAAATTAGTCGCGATGCAGTCCTTTCAATAGAAATTAGTGTGTTAAACCTTATTCGTTGGTTAGAGTCAAATTTAAAAGAAACTAATTGCAAAACGAAGCCACGCTATTAAGTCAACTTAAATCTGAAGACACTAAGGAATTAGCGTTCAAAACTCTTGTGGAGCTTTACAAAGAACGCCTCTACTGGCACATCCGAAAAATAGTCATTTCTCACGATGATTCTGATGATGTATTACAAAACACATTTATTAAAATCGTTCGAAATATTCACAACTTTAAAGGCGACAGTAAACTATTTACTTGGATGTACCGTATCGCCACAAACGAAGCAATTACGTTCTTAAATTCAAAAGCGAGACGCCATCAAATATCTGATGAAACGTTACAACAACTAACCCTAGAGAACTTAAAAGCAGATGTCTATTTTGAAGGCGATGAAATTCAATTAAAATTACAAAATGCCATCGCACAATTACCAAAAAAACAACAATTGGTATTTAATATGAGATATTTCGATGCGATAAAATACAAAGACATGTCTGAAATTTTAGAGACTAGCGAAGGCGCATTAAAAGCATCCTATCATATAGCGGTCAAAAAAATTAAATTGTATTTAAGTAATGATTAAACCTAACAAATAAACGACAGTCAAAGAAGTATGACCCTTAAAAGCGATAAGAAATCTGGATTTACTGTGCCAAAAGACTATTTTGAAACTTTTGACTTGGACTTTATTTTAGAACAAGATCTAAAACAAACGTTCAAAAAAACAGGATTTAAAACGCCTGACACCTATTTTGAAGAGTTAGAAATCAGACTCCCCAAAAAAGCTCCTACAAAAACACTTCGATCATTAAATAAAAAAACAACCTTTTATATTTCTGGAATTGCAGCCTCTTTGGTTTTATTGCTGATGTTTTCTTGGCCTAGTGAAAACCGAGAAAACATAACTGCAGAAGCAATCGAAAACTATTTAATGTATGAAGAAATTCAAAGTGATGAATTAGCTGGTTTTCTAACTTCCGATGAACTTGATGATCTAAGTACCTTAAGCATTTCAGCTTCAGAAATTGAAATCTATATTTTTGAAAACGCTTCTTTAGAATCTTTATTAATTAATTGAAAAAATACCAATGAAAAAACTAACGATATTAATTTATCTCGTCTTTATTTCGATACCACTATCGGCCCAACCGAATGGAAGAAAAGAAATGAAAGAAAAAATAAAGACCATGAAGATTGCTTTCATCACTGAAAAATTAGATTTATCATCGAGTGAAGCTGAGAAGTTTTGGCCCATTTATAATGCATTTGACAAGGCTCAAATGAAATTAAGACATGAAAAATTAAGAGCTATTAAAAACGAGTTGAAAGATCAAATCGATACCATTACTGATGAAGTAGCTCTTATGAAACTAAATGAATTACTCGCCGCTGAAGCTGAACTCAATACGTTAAGACAAACTTTTCATGTGAAATTAAAAAACGTAATTTCTTCAAAAAAAATATTACTCTTAAAAATTTCTGAAGAAGGGTTTAATCGTCAAATGATGAAACGGTTGAGAAATCGACAAAAAAATTGAAAACACTAAGCTAACTGCATGTTTCTTATTATTCAAAAATAAGCTTAGAAATCCTACCTTTTCCGGCCGCATAAGCGACGCTATCATTGACAAATCGGAGGGTGTAAAACCCTTCATCACTCAGCTGTTTCCATGTTTCGCCCGCATCAGAACTATAATCGATGCCTTCGAATCCAACCGCAACCAATCCTTTTGCATGGCTGTTTGGAGAAAATTGAACACAACTTCGATACCCTGGAGTTTGATCTTGCGCCACCACGTCCCAAGTTTTCCCACCATTTCTCGTACGAATTTTATTGGAATGTTGATTTTTTGGTTTTGTATAATCACCTCCGATCGCAAAGCCGTTTAACCCATCATAAAAATCAATAGAAAATATCCCGGTCGTTTCCTCGCCTTGAATGATTGGAGTTTCAAAAACACTCCAACTTTTTCCTTTGTCGGAGGTGTATAACACACGACTCGAACGCCCACCAGTGGCCACCCAAGCTTGATTCCCTACAATAGCAATATTTGTATCACTAGCGGCAAAAGCTGCTTCCCCTTCATTTATGGGCGGCAGTAATACACAAGGCGTCTTTTGCCAGGTTTCTCCACCATCTCTCGTTATTATTATACTCATACAGCCATTGATGGGATCACCAACCGCCATTCCTTCTTTTGAATTCCAAAAATGTAAGGCATCATAAAAAACATTCGGATGCGTTTCTTCATACACCAATACATCGTCTTTAAACAACAGCGCGGGATTGCCGATGCTTAGGCTAAAAAACGTATCGTTTACTAAAGCAGAGGCTCGGAAATTAATCGTGTCAGTAGAGACTCTATCGATTAAAACACCCTGTGTATCCAAATCAATCATATACCTGTTTCCAACAGAAGAAACCGCCATGAGTTTGTGACTATTGAGTTCTATCGCTCTGATATTGAGTAATGAATCCTCTACAATCGTTTCAATCTTAACACTAGAAAAAGGATCTGAAATCGCTTTTTTCGACTGTATACAACTCAAAAAAAGGAGTATTACCACACCGATAGTTATTGTGTATTTCACGATCATTTTGGTTTAAAATTGATGAAATTTCAATATACATATTATCTATTATAATTAGCATTTTTAAACGTAACTTTGCACCACTAATTAATACACCTATGCGTTTACACAGAAATTTATGTTTTGCGGTCATTGATGGACTTTTACTCATCTTTAATGAAGGAGAATATGCCGATAAAGTCATTCAGAAATTATTGAAACGTGATAAACGTTGGGGCAGTCGCGACCGTGGATTTGTAGCCGAAACTACTTACGATATCGTTCGATGGAAACGCTTGTATGCAGAAATCGCACTCATAAAAGAGCCTTTTAGCAGAGACGATGCTTGGCGACTTTTTGCAGTATGGGCGACTTTAAAAGGGATTAAACTTCCCGATTGGAAATATTTTGAAGGCACCCCTTCTCGAAAAATCAAAGGGCGTTTTGATGAACTCTCCAAAGACCGTAAATTCCGTGAATCGGTTCCAGATTGGATGGATGAATTGGGTGTTAAAGAATTAGGCGAAGCCAAATGGACCAAAGAATTAGCGATGCAAAACAAGCAAGCTGATGTGATTCTTAGAGTCAATACCTTAAAAACGTCGAAAGCCGATTTAAAACTAAAATTAGAATCGGAAGGCATTGAAACGATAGAAATTGAGGGCTACCCGTATGCGCTACAATTAAAAGAACGTGCCAATGTATTTACAACCGAAGCCTTTAAAAATGGTTGGTTCGAAGTTCAAGATGCATCCTCACAGCTCGTTGCCGACTTTTTAGATGTAAAGCCAGGAATGAAAGTAGTGGACTGTTGCGCCGGTGCCGGCGGAAAAACCTTACACCTCTCTGCATTAACAGAAAATAAAGGATCTGTGATAGCGATGGATATTTATGAAAGTAAATTAAAAAAATTAAAGATTAGAGCCCGTCGTGATGGCGCCCATAATATTGAAATGAGAGTGATTGATTCTACAAAACCAATCAAAAAACTACACGGAAAAGCCGATCGACTATTGATTGACGCTCCTTGTTCTGGATTGGGTGTTTTAAGACGAAACCCCGATTCAAAATGGAAACTAGAACCCGAGTTTATCGATCGAATTCGACAAACCCAACAAGAGGTATTGCAGCAATACTCGAAAATGGTAAAACCAACTGGGAAAATGGTCTATGCGACTTGCTCTGTGTTGCCGTCTGAAAATGAAACTCAAATTAAAACCTTTTTAAAGTCGGAAGCGGGTGCTGATTTTTCGTTCATAAAAGATAAAAAAATATTAGCCCACGAAACTGGATATGATGGTTTCTATATGGCATTACTTGAAAAGAAATAAACCAATTATTTTTAAATTTAAGATATTATTTTATGAAGCAGATATACATTCTGGCTGTACTTATTTCGAGTCTTTCTTACGGACAAATTCCAACTAATTATTATGATTCCGCAGAGGGATTAACGGGATTTGCTTTAAAAACCAAATTAAAATCAATTGTTTCTAACGGACACCAAGCTAGATCCTATGGACAGTTATACGATGGAGATGGGATAAGTGGCTCTAACGGTTATGAAGATACCCATACGGACGAAGCGGTCTCATCTGGAGAAAACTATGAAAATGATGGAACTATTTTAGACATGTATTCCGAAAACCCATCAGGATCAGATCCGTATAATTATAACCACGGTAGTAATAATTGTGGGAATTATAGTTTGGAGGGAGATTGCTACAATAGAGAGCACCTTGTCCCACAGTCGTCTTTTAATAGTGCATCACCCATGAAAAGTGACATTCATCACGTCGTTCCATCCGATGGACGTGTAAATGGTTATAGAGGCTCCTATCCGTTTGGAAATGTGAATACTCCAAGTTGGACTTCATTAAATGGCTCTAAAAGAGGCACAAGTGCGATGTCTGGTTATAATGGAACTGTGTTTGAACCCATAGACGAATTTAAAGGCGATATTGCGAGAGCTGTTTTGTATTTCGCGGTTCGTTATGAAGACACTATCGATGGATATACAAGCTTTGATATGTTTAACGGCACAAATGACGAAGTATTTTATCCTTGGGCCATTGCCGTTTTATTAGATTGGCATACTAATGTGGATCCTGTTGACCAACGTGAACGGAATCGAAATGTGGCGGCTTATGCATTTCAAAACAATGCAAATCCTTTTGTAGATCATCCAGAATATGCATCGATGATTTGGAATCCTGTAACGGACAATGAAGCCCCAACCGCAGCAACCAACCTTGTCGCATCCAACCCAACTGGGAATTCTGTTGTTTTGAACTGGACTGCTGGAACGGATAATATCGCGGTTACATCTTATGATGTTTATAAGGACGGCAGTATAACAACAAGTTCATCAAACACGAGTATTACAGTGACTGGGTTAGCACCAAATACCGAATACTGTTTTACCGTCTATTCGAAAGATGGAAGCCAAAACACCTCCCCTGTGAGTAATGAAAGTTGCATGACAACTTTGGAAGGAAACACGTCGAGTAATGACCTATTCATCTCTGAATATGTAGAAGGTCTTAGTTATAATAAAGCGATAGAAATTGCAAATTTCACTGGGAGTTCAATAAACCTTAGTAACTACTCCATTGCAAGAGACCGAAACGGTTCAGGAGAATTTAATCCAGCCTTGCCATTAACTGGCACACTAGAATCTGGTAATGTACATGTGATTGCGAATACGCAAGCATATCAAGAAACCCTAGACCGTTCGAATCAAACTTCTGATACAGATGCGATATCATTTAACGGAAATGATCCCGTCGGATTATTTAAAAATGGGGTCCTCATCGATTTTTTTGGAGAAATTGGCGGTGCGGATGATTTTAAAAACAAAACATTTCGGAGAAAAGCAGCTGTGAACGAACCAACCACCACTTTTAATTTAGCGGGTGAATGGGACGAATATGAAACTGATACTGTTACAGATTTAGGAACGCATACTCTATCCGTTAGCGTGAATGTATTGAACGAAACTAATGTTACGCTTTATCCAAATCCGGTGCAATCAAATGAACTATATTTTAACTCAAACACCCCTTTAAATGTTGAAATTTACGCGATCACGGGTAAGTTAATTTTAAGTAAAAATTTAAAAAATAGTTCTAAATCGATCCATATTTCTGATTTAAACACAGGGCTATACATCGTAAAAATGACCAGTGATTTTGGAGTACAGGTCAAAAAACTCATACGCCAATAACGCCAAAAATTAAAGCTAGGGCTGTTTGCCAGTTTATATAAAAAATAGAGAACTACGAACCCTCCAAACAAGACAGGAGGGTTTTAGTAGGGCACTTCATGAAAAAAAAATAGAAATCTTATAGAATTAATGTTTTAAAACTTAAATTTGAATTTTAAAATTTAAGTTAAATGGATAAATTATATAGACTGTTCCTTCCACTAAATATTATTAAGATATACAAAAAAGGATTTCGCTACCTAAGTGATCCCATTTACAATAAATGTAGAAGCTTACATAAAGTTGAAAAAAATAAGACCCCGACTCGAACAGAAATATTAAATTTCATTCTGACACAATTTAATCGAAAAACAGCCTATTTAGAAATTGGCGTTCGAAATCCAAATGATAATTTTTCACATATCAAATCGGATCAAAAATACAGTGTAGATCCAGGTGTAGAGTTCAAAGAAAACCCTGTGGACTTCCAAATGGAGAGCGATGAATTCTTCAAACAGCTGGACGATAATAAAATTCTGAACTCTATTAAATTTGATGTAATTTTTATCGATGGACTTCATTTAGCCGAACAGGTAGATAGAGATATTATCAACGCTCTAAAATACATCAAAGACGATGGGTTTATTGTCCTTCACGACTGTAACCCTCCAACCGAATGGCATGCACGAGAAAATTATAATTACGGATTTACCCCTGCAGGTGGCTATTGGAATGGAACCACTTGGAAAGCGTTTCTGAAATGGCGATTTAATCCATCTCTAAAATCATGTTGTGTAAATTCCGATTGGGGCGTAGGAGTTTTAACCAAAAAACATCCCATTGGAAATAGCATGAAACCTAAAAATTTATTTTTTGAATACAAAGATTTCGATCAAAACCGTACGCAATATTTAAACCTTGTTGACTTTAAGCAATTTAAGTCCCTGTTTTAAACGATCACCCCTTAGCATAGAAAACAAGTTGAATGAACTTATCTCACTATTTTTGACTGTTTAAAACTCGTGAATAACTCCGAAAAATAGAGATTAAAATTGTTTAAAAATTCTCTGGAAAATCATAAATTTGTGGGAACGAATAATATTCAAACCTAAACGAATGATTCATTTTTTTGGAAGCCTTGACACAAAGGTTTTTGCCGTTCAAACAGTAAATAATTTATCCAACAATACAATCACCAAATTACAATGGCTTTTTGGTGACCAACCAAAGATTGAACTCCAAACGCTCGATTCAACTTATGTAGGTCCACGCGCAGCAATGATTACGCCTTGGAGTACAAACGCCGTCGAAATTACCCAAAACATGGGCATTGAAGGTATTATTCGAATTGAAGAATTTCAGGAAATTGAAGCTGATTTTTCGGGTTTTGACCCTATGATTTCTGAGAAATTTGAAGGTTTACATCAACATAGTTTTGATATTGACATCACTCCAGAACCAATCTTAAACATCAGTGATATTGCAGCCTATAACGATCAAGAAGGATTGTCTTTAAATGCGGATGAAGTTGAGTATCTGAACCAAGTCAGTGAAAAAATTGGACGCCCCCTCACCGACTCGGAAGTCTTTGGGTTTTCGCAAGTTAATTCGGAGCATTGCCGACATAAAATATTTAATGGAACGTTTATTATTGACGGGGAAGAGAAACCAACCTCACTTTTCAAACTCATCAAAGAAACGTCCAAACAACACCCAAATACAATTGTATCGGCTTACAAAGATAACGTCGCTTTTATTAAAGGGCCTGTTGTCGAACAATTTGCGCCTAAAAGCGCTGATAAACCCGATTTTTATACCACAGAAAATTATGAATCTGTGATCTCCATTAAGGCAGAAACTCATAATTTCCCAACCACTGTCGAACCCTTTAATGGGGCTGCGACAGGTTCTGGAGGTGAAATTAGAGACCGTCTTGCTGGTGGCAAAGGCTCCTTGCCATTGGCTGGAACAGCCGTTTATATGACTTCTTACTCGCGGTTAAATGAAAATCGACCTTGGGAAGCTGGATTTAAAGAACGGAACTGGCTCTATCAAACGCCCATGGATATTTTGATTAAAGCCTCCAACGGTGCTTCTGATTTTGGAAATAAATTTGGCCAACCCCTCATTTGTGGTTCAGTCCTTACTTTTGAACACCAAGAAGATGCCCAACGCCTCGGTTTTGACAAAGTCATCATGCAAGCGGGAGGCATTGGATATGGAAAAGCCGATCAAGCTTTAAAAGACACCCCAGAAAAAGGTGATAAAATTGTCATTTTAGGCGGTGAAAACTACCGCATTGGAATGGGAGGCGCTGCCGTATCATCGGCTGATACAGGTGCGTTTTCTAGTGGGATTGAACTGAATGCTGTGCAACGTTCTAATCCTGAAATGCAAAAACGTGCTGCAAACGCCGTCCGTGGCATGATCGAAAGTCCAGAAAATTTTATTGTATCTATTCATGACCACGGTGCAGGTGGACATCTCAACTGCCTATCTGAACTGGTCGAAGATACTGGTGGACATATCGATTTAGATCAGCTTCCAATTGGGGACCCTACCCTCTCAAATAAAGAATTAATTGGCAACGAGTCTCAAGAACGGATGGGACTTGTCATCTCTGAAAAACATATAGACTCCTTACAGCATATTGCCGACAGAGAACGCTCGCCAATGTATACGGTTGGGGACGTGACAGGCGACCACCGTTTTGTGTTTGAATCAAAATCTACGGGTAATAAGCCTATGGATTTTAATTTAGAAGACATGTTTGGAAGCTCTCCAAAAACAATTTTAGAAGATCAAACAATCGTCCGAAATTATGACGCTATTTCTTACGAACCTTCCATGTTTCAAAACTACCTTGAGGACGTTTTAAAGCTTGAATCTGTCGGTTGTAAAGATTGGCTGACCAATAAAGTTGACCGATGTGTCGGAGGAAAAGTCGCCAAACAACAATGTGTCGGGCCTTTACAATTGCCCTTAAACAATGTCGGAGTGATGGCCTTAGACTACACAAGTCAAGAAGGAATTGCGACCTCCATTGGACATGCGCCCATTGCAGCACTTATAGACCCCAAAGCGGGAAGTCGAGTGGCGATCACAGAAGCGCTGACCAATATCATTTGGGCACCTTTAAAGGATGGTTTACAAAGTGTGTCACTTTCTGCTAATTGGATGTGGCCCTGTAAAAATGAAGGCGAAGATGCGCGTTTATACAAGGCTGTTGAAGCGATTTCTGAATTTGCAATTGACTTAGGAATTAACGTCCCAACAGGAAAAGATTCACTGTCAATGAAACAAAAATATCCTGAGGGCGATGTGGTATCTCCAGGAACAGTTATTATTACGGCAGCAGGAAACTGTAACGCCATTTCTAAAGTGGTTGAACCCGTATTTAAACACAATGCAGGCCCTATTTATTATATTAATATTTCTCAGGATACATATAAATTAGGCGGCAGTGCATTCGGTCAAGTTTTGAATAAAATTGGAACCGATACGCCAAATGTTCAAAGTGCGGCCTATGTAAAAACTGTTTTTAATACGCTTCAGGAGTTGATTCAAAATAACAAGATTGTAGCAGGTCATGATGTCGCTTCTGGTGGTTTGATTACGACCTTGTTAGAACTCTGTTTTTCGGATCCTAGTTTAGGGGCTGACTTGGATTTAAGTACGCTCAATGAAGCCGACAGCATGAAACTCTTGTTCGCTGAAAACTCCGGAATTGTATTTCAGAGCTCGGATGCGTCCGTAGAAGCCGAACTTTCTAAAGTGGGGATTGAATTTCACACGATTGGAAACGTTACCAATCACCCTGTTTTAAACATTAAAAACACAGCAGACACTTATTCATTAAATGTTAGTGAGTTAAGAGATGTGTGGTATGAAACTTCGGTCCTACTCGATCAAAAACAAACGGCGAATGGATTGGCAAATACTCGATTTGACAGCTATAAAAATCAACCGCTAGACTTCAAATTTCCGCCACAATTCACAGGTAAATTACCGATAATAAATCAGGCCAACAAACCAAAAGCAGCCATTATCCGAGAAAAAGGAAGTAATTCTGAACGTGAAATGGCAAACGCCATGTACTTGGCAGGATTTGATGTGAAGGATGTTCACATGACCGATTTGATTTCGGGTCGTGAAACACTTGAAGACATTCAATTTATAGGGGCTGTTGGTGGCTTTAGTAATAGTGATGTTTTGGGCTCTGCCAAAGGTTGGGCTGGCGCATTTAAATACAATGAAAAAGCACAACTAGCGCTCAAAAAATTCTTTGATCGTTCAGATACACTTTCAATAGGAATCTGTAACGGGTGTCAACTTTGGATGGAATTAGATTTGATCAATCCAGAGCATGCCGAACACGGGAAACTGACGTACAACGATTCAAAAAAACATGAAAGTGCCTTTACATCAGTAAAAATTCAAAAAAACAATTCGGTGATGCTGTCTTCCCTAGAAGGATCGACTTTAGGGGTTTGGATTTCGCATGGCGAAGGGAAATTTGTGCTGCCTTACGAAGAATCTCAATATCATATTGTAGGTAAATATGCGTATGAGGCCTATCCACATAACCCGAATGGATCTGACTTTAATACGGCCATGATGTGTGACCCTACTGGGCGTCACTTGGTAACAATGCCGCATATTGAACGGTCTACCTTCCAATGGAATTGGGCTCATTATCCAGAGAATCGATCCGATGAAGTATCGCCATGGCTCGAAGCTTTTGTGAATGCAAAACAATGGTTAGAAACCTTGAAATAATAGTGTATCTTTATTAAAAATATACTTGTTTTGCAGATTCTGTTTTTAAAAGGTTGATTTTTGATACTCTCTTAAAAATTAGTACTTTGCAATAATTCAATCTTATCACAATTCAATGAAACCAATTACACGACTTTTTGACTTTGCGCATTACCAATTAGAAACACATAATTTAGAGGCTGCTTTTGTTTCTAAAAAAGACGGTGATTGGGTAAAAACATCCACAAAAGAGTACCTCGATAAAGCCAATGCTCTCAGTAGAGCATTGCTCAAAATGGGGGTTCAGAAAAATGATAAAATTGCGATTATATCTACAACCAACCGTACCGAATGGTGTATTGTGGATGTTGGAGTGCTTCAAGTTGGGGCGCAAAATATTCCGATCTATCCAACGATATCATCTGATGATTATGAATATGTTTTAAATCATAGTGAAGCCGTCTATTGTTTTGTGTCAGACAAAGACGTTTACACTAAAGTTTTAAAAGTAAAAAACAATACAAAACTGAAAGAAGTATTTAGTTTTGATGCGATTAAAGACTGTAAAAATTATACTGAATTATTAGAACTCGGTGCCGATGATAGTACACAATCCGAAGTCGAAACTCGGAAGTCAGAAGTGATTCCTGCCGATTTAGCCACCATTATTTATACATCAGGAACGACCGGAAAACCCAAAGGTGTGATGTTAACGCATTTCAATATTGTAGAAAATGTGCTGGCAAGTATGCCGCGATTACCCTTAATGCAAGGCACTAATAGAGTTCTTAGTTTTTTACCCTTATGTCATATTTTCGAGCGGGTACTAATTTATATTTATCAACATGCCGGAGCCAGTGTTTATTTTGCTGAAAGTATCGAAAAAATTGGTGAAAATGCACAAGAGATCAAGCCAAACCTCATGAGTGTAGTGCCTCGTTTATTAGAAAAAGTTTTTAATAAAGTAAATGCCAAAGGCAGCGAATTAACAGGCATTAAAAGAGCCTTATTTTTCTGGGCCATCAAACTTGGTGAACGCTATGAACCGTACCAAGCCAATGGGTTTTGGTACGAATTTCAATTAAAAATTGCGCGAAAACTAATCTTTAGTAAATGGAAAGCCGCCTTTGGTGGCGAGTTACACACCATGGTTTCAGGAAGTGCAGCGCTACATCCGCGATTAGCACGTATTTTTTGTGCGTCGGGAATGATGATTATGGAAGGTTATGGCCTTACAGAGACCTCTCCTGTTGTTTCTGTTGGAATGCATGCCGATCATCATTTCAAAATTGGAACCGTCGGTAAACCCATTTCCAATGTAGAAGTCAAAATTGCAGAGGATGGCGAAATTTTAATTAAAGGGCCCAATGTGATGAAAGGCTATTTTAAAGATCCTGACAAAACTGCCGAAGTGATGAGTGGTGACTATTTTCACACCGGAGATAAAGGCGAAATTGATCCCGATGGTTTTATTAAAATCACGGGGCGTAAAAAAGAAATGTTTAAAACCTCTGGGGGGAAATACATCATTCCAACCCTTATTGAAAATGATTTAAAAGAATCTAACTTTATCGAACAAGTGATGGTGATTGGCGAAAATCAGAAAATGCCAGCCGCATTAATTCAGCTTAATTTTGAATTTATTCAAGAGTGGATTGAGCGTAAAAAAATAGACTTGGAACCAACACCAGAAGCCATTTGTGCATCAGACATTATAATTGAACGCATACAGAAAGAGGTCAGTAAATCCAACCAAGGCTTTGGTAAATGGGAACAAATCAAACGATTTGAACTCACTCCAGACGTGTGGTGTATTGAAGGCGGCCACCTCACCCCGACGATGAAAATGAAACGAAGTGTCATTTATGATCTCTATAAAGACTTGGTTTCTAAAATTTATACCGACGTTTAAATTTAATTTTTAAGCCGCTATCATAGCGCAACAAACTGTTAAAATCACGTATATCTTTGGAGGTTCGTGATTTTTTTATACATTTAGATCAGATTAAGACCCCAAAGTCGAAATCTTCATAACCAATGGATTCAATAGTTAGATATTAGTTTACTGTAAATATTACAGTGGCGTGCATGTATGCGTTGGTTTTAAAACCGAATGATGTATCGCAGCGGGTTTTTTGAAAAAATTTCTTGCAACTACTAAAAGCAACGTAGAAACCAATAGAATTATGGAGTGAAAAA
>Ga0206128_1000756_pt1 | contig 34953 bp, 25 predicted proteins | sample Helgoland_Spring_7_FD_148601 | JGI IMG/M metagenome (GOLD analysis project Ga0206128, IMG submission 148601) | Pelagic subsurface seawater microbial communities from Kabeltonne, Helgoland, North Sea - Helgoland_Spring_Bloom_20160426_1 | ecosystem: Environmental > Aquatic > Marine > Epipelagic ... | reverse complement strand
GGGGGGGATGGTCTGCAGTGGGTTTCTCAATTGCAAGCAGGCCAAATGTTCGTCCCAGTCTACCTCCCTTCGGGAAGGTCCGAAAGGTGAACGGGGGAGATCAGACACCAAACACCAAGAAGAGATGCCATCTCGGCCTTGTGTTTCATGGCCGATATTCATACCCAGGTCTGAGGCCACCCCTGTGAAATGACCGGTTCCAGAGCGTCCGGTACCAAACACGCATATCTTCGGGCGGATATTCATCAATGACAGATGTACGAGCAAAAGTGGTACACAGAAGGGGCACATGCCAAGCGATTTCGAATAACACGGGAATTTCTTTTGGAGCATGAGCCGTCACCCGCCCGTATTTTGGATTTGGGTATTGAAAATCCGATGGGCAAAATCATGGCCGAAATGGGCCATGAGGTCATGAATACTGCCGGTCGAGATTTTGACTATTTCCCTGAAGAGGTAGCAAAGGATGGGTTTGAAATAGCCACGGCTTTTGAAATACTTGAGCACATGGTGTCTCCATTGCCTGTATTGGCAAAAATCAAGGCACCTGTTTTGTATGCATCGGTACCGTTGAATCTTTGGTTTTCGAAGGCATATCGCGGAGATCTAGATCCATACGACCAGCATTACCATGAGTTCGAAGATTGGCAGTTTGACCTTCTGCTTGAAAAATCAGGTTGGCACATTACGCATTCAAAAAAGTGGGCCGCTGGTGTATTTAAACCCGGAATTCGGCCAATTCTGAGGTTCTTCACGGACCGGTATTACTTGGTTCGTGCTGAACGGGTTTCCTTCCCTTTATCCGAGGGCTGATGTTTTTTGCGAAAGGGTCGACTTGAGAAAAGTCAATGCCTCGCCACGGACAAGCACGCGATCGTCCGAGAGGGTGCACTGCAGCTGTCCACGTCGCTCGGAGCGTTGCTCGGCGGTGAATTCGGTGTTGCCGATGCGGGTGTTCCAATAGGGGACGAGGGAGCAGTGGGCCGAGCCGGTGACGGGGTCTTCTAGGATGGTGGCCTGTGGGGTGAAGAAGCGCGAGACGAAGTCGACGTCATCGCCCGGAGCGGTGACGATGACACCGCCGTGGCCCAGGTTGATCCGGTCGAATTCTTCACGGTTGATGGTGATGTCGTCGATGGTCGCTTGGTCGGGGTAGACGAGGACATAGTCGCGGGCTTTCAGGACTTCGGTGGGGGCGTGGTTGATCGCGTTGGCGATGGGCTCTGGCAGCGTAGTTGGGATTGGTGGGCGCGAGGGGAGGTCCATTTCCAAGCGGCCGTCGTTGGTCTTGCGGACGGTCAGGAGGCCGCTGGCGGAGCTGAAGCGGACTTCGGTGGCTTCGGGTTGGATGTGGTGGAGGACGGCGTGGGCGCTGGCGAGGGTGGCGTGGCCGCAGAGGTCCATCTCGATGTCCGGGGTGAACCAACGCAGGCGGTAGTCGGCTTCGGGATCGTTTGGTGTGGGGACGATGTAGGCGGTCTCGGCGACGGCCATTTCCTGGGCCATTCTGAGCATCCACTGGTCTTCCGGCCAGCTCGTCAAGGGGATCACGCAGGCGGGGTTGCCGCCGAACGGGTCCTGGGTAAAGGCGTGGATTCGATAGCAGGTCAGGCTCATTTTTTTTTTGACTCCAATTCTAGCATCCATTCGTGTGCGGTTCCCTTCAATGATTGGGAGACTTCTTCGAAATTTTCTATTAAAGAAGATAATTCTCCAGGGTTTGTCTTTTTCAAACTGACTGTAACATTTTGAGTCGGGAGTTTCAAGAATTCGCAAGCTTTTTTATAGGCAACCATTGGATTTTCAGAAATGTCGTCTTCGTAGGTCAATCTCAAAACCTTCTTTCCGACAAGTATTTTTTCAATCTGAGCAAGTTGCGAGTCATAATCATTCAAGAATTGTTGAAGTGGTTTTGAATCAAAGTCAATCCGGACATTTTCTATGTTCAGGTTTGTCGACTTCCTTGTCCGTGAATGATCACTTTGTACATGGTAGCCTCCATGCTTGTGTGCAATGTCACTGGAGACAATTTTCCTTAATCTGTTTTTTCTGTCAAGGATGATAAAGTGTGAGAATCCAAGTTGTTCGATTTGTTCAATGAAATATTCTGGCTTGTAGCGAATGAGGTTGAAATGATAGGGCTTTATTTCAAAGCCATAATATCGATGTAGCGCTTGCCAGTAATTGTTTTTCAATATTTGAATGGCATCCTTGGGCATCTTCCCAATGGTTTCAATTCCGTTGTTTTGATCTCGCCATGAACCAAAAATGGGTTCGTATAATTCGCTAGCCCAGTATATCATACTGTGCTGATTCAGCATTTTCCCTAATACAGTACTTCCGCACCTGCCAATGTGGATGACTAGTATGTTGCCTGGTCTTGCTGGCATTAAGAAGAATGAGAGTAGGAATTTTACCAGCTTTTTTGTGATCCGCATTGAAAGGAGATTTAGATGGTACATACGTCTTTATTTGACGTGCAGGATGGCGGCGATGTTCCAGAAGTTGAACGTGCTGTCCGTCCACGGTTGGGCGCCGGGGATGGTGATTTCTAGGGTGTGCTCGCCGGCGGCGAGGTCGCCGAGCGGGAGGCGGAGCGGCTTCACGTCGTCGCCCGGGCACCAGTTGGAGCGGCTGAGGTCGGACGAGGCCACGCGCTCCTCGAGGGTGTCGCCGCCGTAGACGTAGGTGGAGGGCCAGAAGCCGCTGGTCGGGTTCAACCGGCGGTAGGCGCCGCAGTCGGTGCGCCAGGGCGTCCAGGCCTTCAGGGTGTCGCCGTCGAGGAGGACGATGTGTTCCTGCTCGGTGAATTCGTCGCCGCCCGCGTGGCCGCCGTGGCCGGTGGTCAGGAAGTCGAGGGTGGCGCCTGCGGCGGGGGCGTCGAGGGTGAACGGAATGGTCAGAGGGCCGTCGGGAAATGCCGTAAAGGGCCGCTGGTCGTGGGCGAGCTTGGTCGTGTTGAGCAGCGGGCGGGTGCGTTGGGTGAGGGCGACATCACAAGGCAGGTCGCTCTCGTCCATGGTGATGCGGGCGCTGACGGTGTAGCCTTCGTCGGTCCAGGTGTCGATGTAGACGCCCACCCACAGGGTGTCGGCATCGGTGAGCCACGATTGCATGTGGGAGAGGTCCGCGGACCAATGGACGCTGTCGGCCCAGGCGCCCACCGATTCGGGCTTGTAGGCCTGGGCGCGTTCGGTGTGGCTGAAGTGGCCGACGCCAAAGGGGGTGATGAAGCGCAGCAGCTCCAAGGCTGGTTCTCGCGCGGCTTCCCGGTTGGTTTCAGTGGGGTTGGACAGGATCCCGGCGAAGCGGGTGGTGTCGGCGTCGCCGCCCTCCTGCATGCGCGTCAGGTAGTCGCGGCCGGCAGCGTCGGCAAAGGCGAACAGGGTGCCGCTCTTGTCCCAGGGGTCGCCGGCGGAGCGCAGGCTGACCTCCACGGTGATGGCGCACTGCCGGTCGCGGTGGGGCAGGGCGATGGGCTTCAGCCGGATGCGGCCGGCGTCCAGGCGGTAGTCGCCGCTGGCGCTTGCGACCGTATCAGGGGCGCGGCCCGGGATGAAGTCAATGGTGTCTGCACTCCACAGGACGACGCTATGGTCGCCCAGGGGGGGCAGGCTGGCTTGCTGCATGCCGCAGGCATACAGGAGACAGGCCAGGGCGGAGAAGGCGCCAAGGCGGAGGGTGGAGCGGATCACGCGCTGCAGCTCATGTCGGCACCGCAGCACTGCGGCGACTTGATCTTGCCTTCGCAGGAGGGGCAGCGGGAAACCTGCACCTGGCTGCCGTCGGGCAGGTCAAGGTGGCCGTTCTCGAGGGGGACGTCGCACTTGGCGCATTGGGCCTTGACGGACATGCCGCATTGGCCGCAGGAATAGGTCGCGTTCATGGAACCCAATGTAATGCCAAGATGCGGTTCGCTGCAGGGGTTTCTCGGAGGCATGTCCCTATCGTAATTTGTAGTCATGAAGCGTCTTCTCAGGGTTTGTGTTGCAGTGTGGTGTTGTGCGTCCGTGTTCTCAGGGTTGTCCCAAGGATCAGAGCAAAGGGGAGGAGACGAAGGCACCTTTAAATGGGTGCCTGGTGCCCAGGGCGATGCACCCGAATGGGCGCAGCGCATGTATTCCGGAGCGGCGAACTTTCATGAAGTCGTCGACTTGAGGGAGGCCTATTGGCGCAGCAGGCCCTACCAAAAGGACATGCACGAGCGGAACTTTAAGCACTGGCTCATGCACGTGGAGCACAGGGTCGCTCCCGACGGAACCATACAAGATGCAGGTGAATGGGCGCAGGAGCAGTTCGATGCCGGCGGCGGTGCAACAGGCCAATGGTCCAGACAGGCTGACGCCACAGATCCGGAATGGCAGGCCATTGGCCCGTTTGAGACGTGGAACGACGAGAGTCAAGGCCATTTCCCAGTGTCTTGGCAGTGCAACCTGTATTGCTTTGACCAATGCGTGTCCAATCCCGATGTGGCCATTGCGGGCATCGAGGCGGGCGACCTTTTCAAGACCACCGATAGGGGCTTGACCTGGACACCGGCTACGTTGGGTGTTCCGGGGATCCGCACCGTCACACAATGTGCAGTGGCCCCCACCTCTGCAAGCACCTTTTATTTTGTCTCCAACAACACGGTCTATGGGACGGTCAACGCAGGGACAACTTGGGATCTGCTGTACAACCTCGGCTCTTCTGCCAACCAAATGGTGGTCCACCCTTGGAATGCAGAAATCGTTTATGTGGCCACCAACAATGGGTTGCGAAGAACCCTGGACGGCGGGGCCAGTTGGTCTACCGTCATCTCTGGCAAGGTTTGGGATGTTCGGTTTCACCCCACTGACGCTACAGTGGTCTACGCCCTCGTTCACGAATTGAACCCTGAGCGCTGTGCCTTTCACCGTTCGGACGATGCAGGTGCGACGTTTTCGCTCCACGATGCGGGCTACTTCGTGCCTTCCAGTGCATCGGCGGCGGCGGATGACGGCGGGCGGATAGGGGTGACGCCAGCGGACCCGGACCGCGTATACGTGGCCCTCATTGGCAAAGGCAAGGCGAGCGATACCGGGTGGATTGGCTTGTACCGCAGCGATGACAAGGGCAGCAATTGGTCCAATCCCAACGGTCAAGACGGCGCCCCTTATGATGTGGACGTGCACCCCAGTCTGGCGACGGGGAACATGAATGGGACGGGCATTTACCAAGGCTTTTACGATTTTGGTATGGCCGTCTCTCACAACGATGCGGACCGCGTATGGGTGGGGGTCACGGCGCTCAATGCCACAAGCGATGGCGGTGTCACCTGGCAACGGATCGGAGCCTACGGGGCAGGCACCTATGACATCGGCTGGGTGCACCCAGACATCCAAGACCTGCACGTTCAAGGCAATGATGTGTGGGTGGCCACGGATGGGGGCTTGAACTACAGCAACGACGAGCTGACCACCCATGAGAGCCGCAAATACGGCATCTACAACACCACCCTGTGGGGCTTCTCTCAAGGGTGGAATACGGACGTCCAGTCGGGGGGGCGATACCACAATGGCAATACCGCGTATCGCCAAGACTTTGGCACTGGGCAGCATTTGCGGCTCGGCGGTGCAGAGGCCCCTACGGGGTATGTCAATGCACTTGATGCGAATGAGATTCGCTTCAGCGACATCAGCGACCTGCGCCTGCCTCAGGCGTTTGAGGGCACCCCCGTGGCCATTGGAAACATGTCCATGTACCCCAACGAGAGTTATGTGGATTCGCGATCGAGTGAGCTCGTCCAGGATGCCGTTTATGCTGATTTCTTGGCGTTGGGCAATGGCAGTGGCTTTTACCGCTCTTTTGATGGAGGGGCAGGTTTTGAATTGATGCACGACTTCGGTGGTGGAGCATCGGTGTTGGAGATCGAGCAGGGGCGTGAGAACCGTGACGTGTTCTATGCCGTTGTTCGTTCTGGTGGGGCTTGCGTCTTGCACCGGTCCGAGGATGGCGGCAACAGTTGGTCACCGACTTCGGGACTGCCCTCAAATTGGAGCAGTATGGAAGTGGCCCTGAATCCTGCCAACGACAATGATGTGTGGGTCATTAAAGCCGACGACGATGAAATCCGCAGGTCGGTCAATGGCGGGAGCAGTTGGTCGAATCCCGGTGAAAGTCTTTCGGACGCCCTGCAAGGAGAAGCCCTCCGCGATGTGGTGTGTTTGGGCGACGCGGGCACTGTGGTGGTGTCTACAACAGGCGCATTCCACCAAGCCCAAGGCGAGGATGTTTGGACCTCTTTTGGAACGGGTCTTCCAGCGCGGTGGGCGCCCTTTGAGTGTCTGCCTTTCTATCGGGATGCCGTCTTGCGCGTGGGAGACAAAGGCAAGGGCATTTGGCAGGCGGACTTTCCTTTCGTTCCCGCCCCTTTGGCGCAGCCCATGACGGCCAACGCCGAGGTCTATTGCGCGGGCGATAGCGTGTACTTCGAGTGTCACAGCATCTTGGTCCACAATGGAGCGAGCTGGGCGTGGAGCTTTGATCCTGAGCCCGAGTTTGTCTCTTCTACGACGGCCAGGAATCCTACAGTGGTGTTTGGCGAAGGGGGCGTTTACGATGTGTCCCTAACCGTGACCAATGCCGACGGTGTGTCCGATACCAAGAGTGTACCGGGCATGGTGGAAGTGGGGCCGTCCAGCCAATGCGAAGCTTCGGGAACCCCTGGAATGGCCCTCCATTGCTCGGGAAGCAATGGCTATGGTTTGACCCACGACATGGGGTTGGAGACCAACACGTTTACGGCCATGGCTTGGGTGTATCCCGAAGGCATTCAACCCGAATACAGCGCCATGGTGATTTCTGCAGGCAACGGTGGAGGGTTCAACTTTAGACAAAACAATGAGCTCGGGTACCACTGGCCGAATGGTGCATGGTGGTGGAGCAGTGGTCTTTACGTGCCGCAAAACCAATGGTCTCATGTGGCCATGACGGTGGCGCCCGATGGGGTTCGCGTCTACCTGAATGGACAGGAGGCCTACCATGCATTTACCCCGGATATGGGACAGCAGACGACGCAGTTTCTAGGGAGTTACCGGGGGTGGGGAAGCCGAAACATGACCGGAGCCATTGATGAGGTCAAGGTGTGGAACCGCACCCTGACTCAGGAGGAAGTCCGAGAGCAGCGCCATCTGACGCTGACACAGGCTGCTGTTGAATCTGATCCAGATCTCGTGGGCTATTACCAGTTCAATGAGGACACCTATTTCCTCGTCAACAAGCACGGCAGTTCCACACATGGTGTTTTTACCGGCCCCGCATCTTTGGCGCCATCTGCAGCGGTGGTAGGCTCCGGGGTGCTGGATCGCATCACCGTCGACGCTTCAGGGGTGTACCCTTTGACTGCGGTGGGCGGTAGCCTCAATGTGGCTGCCGGTGCCTCTGTGCCTGGCGGCGAAGTGGTTGTGAACCGACTCGATCCTGACCCCAATGCTCCGCCTGCCCAGGCTTTACCGTTTGGATATTGGGTGGTCGATGAATACGGCCCAGGCGCCTTCGATGCGGGTACATCATGGGAAATCGGCACCGCCGCAGGGTTTTTGGATTCTTGGGCGGATGGTCTCGGCAGCCTTTCACTTGTGGAGCGCAATGCGACAGGAACGAATGCCTGGTCTGAGCCCTGCACCGTTGTTGCGGTGTCCGACCAAACGGCTGTCTACGATGGCAGTTGTGGTGCGGTGAGCGCCGCTCAATATGTCCTCGTTTCGGAGGTGTGTGCTTTTGACTCTACGGCAGCAGGTTTGTGTCCGGGTACTTCCATGGGATGGGGCAATACCGTTGTGGATGGCCCTGGAACCTATCACTATATCGGGACGCTCAATGGCGAATGTCAAACACTCGAAGTTCTTGACGTTCAGTTTCTTGATCCGCCTTCCTTGTATTGGATTCTGGAGGGGGCTACGCTTCAGTCGGCCGGAGGATGGACAGACCACACTTGGTCTTTGAATGGCAGTGCATTGGAGGCCACAGGGTCCACATTGGCCTTGGTGGGGGCAGGTGACTACACCTTGACGGCGACCGATCCCGGCACAGGATGTACGGTAGGTTTTACCGGAACGGTGGGTTGTCCCGGCGACCTGGATGGAGACCTCATTGTCGGCGTATCCGACATTTTGCAACTGCTCGGCAGTTTCGGTTGTTTGGGCGAATGCGGGAATACCGATGTCAACGCCGATGGTGCGGTCAATGTGACCGACGTGCTGTTTATTCTGGGATTGTTTGGCTCAAGCTGCTGAGGCTTTACTCGAACCAGCGCAGCCTCTCACCATTGAGCAGCGCTGGACTCCACTTTCTAAAGGCGGCGTTCAGCAGAATGAGGTGGGCCAACAGTGCCACATGGAGTGGAGCGAGGTACCACGGCCATGCCCAATCAAAGACCAAAGGGTTGTCGGCTACGGGGGCTTCCCATACGTACATGTAGTTTGCGATGGCTCCACCGGGATGTGGGAAGTACAGGTTCAGAATGGCATTGAAGCCCATGACCACCATGGAGAGCCCCACGGCCCATCCATATGTCCGGATCCAATCCCAACGGCGGAAGGTGAGCCCATAGCTGCGGGCCATGATGATGGGCACGAAGACCAAAGCGGCGTGCTTCACGTAAAAGAGGAGGAGCAATGGCCAATCGTCCCCTGAGGGGAGTTGTGGCGTGAGCAGGGAGTGCGCACCGCCGATGATGCCCATGAATCCACTGAACGCGAACACAGCGCGGTTGAGCCAGAAGCAGTTGAACCCGATGAGCAAGGCATTGAGCCCACAAAAATGTAAGGGCAGAGAGCGGTGTATGGAAAAACCGATATCGGGATGGAAGACCGCTAGCAATAGGTCGAGTCCCTGGAGTCCAATCATAAAGAACCCCAGCCTTTTGCGGGCAATGGGGTTGTCTTGAAGGTGGCGTTTGAAATAGCGGATACCAGATAGGCCCAATGCTGTGCAGCCCAGCATCATGATCCAATAGCGCGGTTCAGAGGCCGCGATGATGACGTCATGTTCGCTCATGCGAACAATCTACTCTTTTAATGCATCCACTGCCCCATGGTCCGACGCGGTCTGTGTTCTCAAGCTCAGATTGGTGACCAACAAAAACCCCGCCTACTCAGAGAGCGGCGGGGTTTCAGAGGGCCGTTGTGGCGGCCTTATTCAGCGGGGTTTATTGGAATACCCGGATGTAGTCCACGGCCATGAATCCTGGGAATGGTGTGGTTTCGTTGGGGTCACCGGGCCACTCTCCACCTACAGCCACGTTCATGATAAAGAAGAACGCGTCGTTGAAGGGGTAGGCCATGCCATTCATGTTCTGCGGTGTGACGGTGTGATAGTGCACGTCGTCCAAGTAGAACTTGATTTCATTTTCCTGCCAATCGATGGAGAACACATGGAATTCATCGGCAAAGGTCTCAGGAAAACTGAGGGCGGGTGCCGTGGTACCGTAGTACTGGTGCTGCCCGTTGTCCGGTCCCCAATGCACCGTACCGTGGATGAGTCTCGGCTGATTGCCCACGAGCTCCATGATGTCGATCTCGCCACAAGCGGGCCAGCTCTCCGTAGTAATGTCCGATCCCAACATCCACAATGCAGGCCAGATTCCTTGGCCAATGGGGAGCATGGCACGGATGTCCACCCGTCCAAATTGGAAGTCGAAAATCCCTTGGGTCTTCAGTCGGGCAGAGGTGTAGCCACCCTCGTTGCGGGCGAAGATGAACAGGTTGCCATCCTCCACTTTGACGTTGTCGGAGTTGCTTGTGTAGTTCTGAAGCTCTTGGTTGCCCCATCCCCAGTTTCCATTGCCAAGATCATACGTCCACTTGCTGGCGTCTGGGGCGCCATCCGTGTCAAATTCATCGCCCCACACCAAGGTCATGCCCGGATAGGAATCTGGCGTGGTGTAGCCAGCATTGGAAATGCCCAGGGTCTGATCGTCGTTGCGAATGGTACCGATGGCTTCCTGAAGGTTGTCGCGGAGGTATCCGCCTTCTGGATTGCTGAGAGAAACAGTAAAGAATTCATCGGCCTCAAGAAGCTCGTCCACGACGATGGAGACATCGATGGACTTCTTGGTTTCTCCAGGAGCGAAAACCAAGTCGCCCTCTGTGGCTGTGTAGTCTTCGCCTGCAATGGCGGTTCCATCAGATGTGGCATAATGCACGCGCACCTCTTCTGTTTTCGCCTCATCGATTCTGACATCAAAGGAGAATACCGAATTGGCATCATTCTCAAAAGCAGTCCGATCGTTGGAGAATCTGAACTCAGCAGGAGTGGATTCTTCTCCGCCTCCGCAAGCCGCAAAGGCAAGGGTGACCCCGATGAAGAGAAGGCAGCGTGTGGTGGTCATCATTGTGCGGCAAAAATCAAAGTGAAGTAACCTTCTCCTGCTGTGCAGTCCCCATTCTGGATGGGGGCCATCACCACGAGCCGGTCTTCGGTCAGTTCCAGAATGTCATAGGAGGGACCGCAGTCCCATACCCCCATAAACCAGCAGAAACCGGTGTCGTCTGGAATCAACAGGATTTGGTCTTCACCGTTGATTCCAGCCCCTTCATTCAAGAGGTAGTTCAAGGTGTCGGGTACGGCGAGTTCGTTGACCACGTAGCCTTCAAAAGGATTGATGGTCCCACCATTGTTGTTGTAGTGGTAGAAACCATCGGTGGTGAACTGGTAGCTGTCGTCGTATTGCTCAGGAACGAGTCCAGCGAGGGGACTGCTGTACCATTCTGTGCTCCCTGGGGTCGGCCCCACAGAAATGGCGCCTGCTTCACCGGAGAAAATCCAAGTCTTCTGGTTGTCGCATCCGGTCAACAGAGCGAGTGTGCCTTCGCAAGGGAGTTCCACGGTGTTGGCCACTGGAATGGTGGCCGTCGCTGTACCGGACCCGCCGGCACTGTAGACCGAATAAGTGGCTTCATAGTTCCCGGCTTGGGGATAGAAGGCCGTGTCGATGGTCTCATTGCTGGTCAAGCCGTTTCCGAAATTCCAAAAGTGAAGGAACCCGTCGTCTGCCAGAGAGGTGAATACGACCCGGTTGGAGTCCACATAGGGCACAGCTGCCGTGTCGACATACAGGTATTCCCATTCAAAAGCGGCACTGGGTGCGCCGGGCAATTCGATGCCTTCGTCCACTGAGGGTTGGCATCCTACAAAAGCCATCGCGATGGCAAGGAGGGGGAAATGATGTAAGCGCATCAGTATCCAGGGTTTTGGGTGATGAGGCCACCGCTCAGGGTAATCTCATTGCTGGGGATGGGAAAGAGTTCGTTGACGCCGGCTGTAAAGGAATAGCCTGCGTTGGGGAAGTGCTCGTCGAGGTGGGCTTGCATGACGTCTGCGGCGCGTCCTTGGCGCACCAGGTCAAAGAAGCGGTGTCCTTCCAAGGCGAGTTCTACCCGGCGTTCGTGCCAGATGTCTTCCACGGTGATGTTGGCGGCGCTGATATAAGGCAGCACTGCGTCTGTGGCCATGGGGTTGTAGGTGACGTTGCCGCGGGCTCGGAAGCGCACCGCTTCAAGCGCTGCAGCGGCTTCTTCGGTGCGTCCTGTATTCAAGCAAGCTTCAGCGTGAAAGAGCAAGATGTCCGAGAGGCGCATCACGCGGTCGTTGGTGTGTCCATTCGGGTTGGGGTCCCCAAAAGGCGCTTCCTCAGCAGCGTTGTTGAAATTCTTCTTGGGGTAGTACAAGTGGGGCATGCCGGTGGCGTCCAATGTGAAGACACCGCGGTCGCCCATGACGTCACCTTCTTGGAAAACCGTGGCGGTCAGGCGGGGATCTCCGTCCTCAAATTCGTTCACCAAATCTTGGGTGGGGAGGTTGAACCCGTATCCGTTGAATTGGCCACGGGCGCGTTGGAAGACATTGGTGAAAGTGCCTTCGAGCTGCTGTCCCCAATTGCCACCGGAGGCGTTCATGTATTGGATCTCCCAGATGGAGCCAGGCCCGTTCTCTCCGAGTTCAGTGAAGATGTTGCCATACTCAGGATCCAGGCTGTATTCGCCTTCTCCGACGAGGTCGCCGGATACCTGATAGCAATCTTCCCATTCGCCCAAGAAGGCGTGAACCTTGGTCATTAAGCCTTGGGCGGAGCCACGGGTGGCACGGCCAAGGGCGTTCAAGCTGTACGCGCTGCGTGGCGGCAGGAATTCAATGGCGAACTCCAGGTCCTCCTTGATCAAAGTGTACACTTCGTCGGTTGTGGCGCGGGCTTGCTGATACTCGGTTGAAGCCAAGGGAACAGTAACAAGCGGCACGCCTCCAAAGGTTTTGACCAGGTTGAAGTACCAATAGGCGCGGATAAAGCGGGCTTCACCTAAGTAGGCGTCGCGCACATCGGCGTCCATGTCGATCTCTGGAATTTTTTGGAGGGCCAGGTTGCAGTATGCAATGCCGCGGTAGGCCACCTGCCATTCTACGAGGAGCATCTGGCCGGCACTGTTGCCTTGGAAACGCTCGTAGTCGTAAAGCTGAGGGTCGTCACCATCACCGGATCCACCTTTGTCACTGTCATCGGAGATGATGTCTCCGAAATACCAACGGAAGTGAGGCTTGAGGCCAGAAGAGCCTTGGATGTTGGTGACCTCTTGCTGCAGGGTATTGTAGCAAGCGATGGTGGCGGACAAGGCGTCTTCAGGCGTCTTGTAAAAGTTGGCTTCTGTAGAGCCAACAACTGGCGTGCGTTCTAGGAAATCCTGCTTGCAGGAGACGAGAACGGCAGGAATCAGGAGGAGAAGGAGAGTACGCTTCATGGTTTCCTGGATTAAAAGGTGACGTTAATGCCGGCGATGAAGTTCCGTCCGACAGGGTAAAAGCCGCGATCGATGCCGATTTCCAGCGTTCCGCGTGAACCGATTTCAGGATCGAGTCCAGAGTAATTGGTCAGGGTCAGCAGGTTGCTGGCCGAGACGTAGAAGCGGCACTTGCCGATGTCGAGCTTGTCTTGGAGGCTCTGCGGCAGGGTGTAACCGATTTGAAGGTTCTTGATGCGCACGAATGAACCATCTTCTACAAAGCGATCAGAAACGCGGTTGTTTTGGTTGGCGTCCGTGTGCGTAATGCGGGGATGCTCGTTGGTGGAGCCTTCGCCCGTCCAACGCTCCAGCGCAGAGACGGGAAGGTTGGTGGTGTTCAAGTCGTAACGGAAGATGCCGTTGAACAGGTCGTTGCCCTGTGAGCCCTGGATAAAGATGCTCGCATCAAAATTCTTCCACTTCACGTTGCTGGTGAGTCCAAATGTGAAGTCAGGGTGAGGGTTTCCAATAACGGTCTTGTCATTTTCGTCCAAGATCCCGTCCTCGTTTTGGTCCACGAAGATGACATCACCTGCTTGGGCTTCGGGCTGTGCTGTATTGGCAAAGGCCTCTTCGTCGGTTTGGAAAATGCCGGCAGTTTCGTAGCCGTAGAATACGGCCATGGGGAGGCCAATATCAGTGTAGGCTGAGAAGTCGTTGCCCGCACCGAAGATGCCTCCGGTATTGATGGGTTGTCCACCTTCACCCAGGCCAGTCACCTCGTTGCGGATGACGCTCAGGTTTCCTGTGATGTCGTAATCCCAATCGCCTTTTTCTCCGCGATACGTGAGGGCGAGTTCAAGTCCCTTGTTGCGGGCTGAGGCCACGTTGGTAGCAGCGGGCAAGAAGCCGACCACACCGGGCACGGGCACCACAGCGAGCATGTCGTTGGTGTTCTTTACGAAGTAGTCGATGACGATGTTGAAACGGCCCCGATAGAGGTCCAGGTCCACACCTGCATTGAACTGGTCCACCGTTTCCCACTTGAGGTCAGGGTTGGAGGTGGTGACAGGGCCCGCACCGTTGACCTGTTGTTGGTCGGGGCCAAAGGTGTAGTTCTGGCCGTTGAAGACGACGGAGGTAAAGTCAAAGTTTCCAATGCCATCGGCGTTTCCATTGCGGCCCCAAGAGGCGCGCACTTTGGCGAACTCAATCCAGTCCTTTTCGATGACCCAAGGAATCTCTGTGAGGTTCCAAGCGGCAGAAAGGGAGGGGAAGATGCCGTAACGGTTGTTGGCGCCAAATTTGGACGATCCATCGCGTCGGACCGTTCCGCTCATGGAGTAACGGTCGCCGAGTTCGTACTGAACGCGCGCAAAAGTGGAGAGGTAGGAGCTTTCGCCGAATCCGCCACTGGCGTTAGGTGCCTGCTCGTTGAAGTTGAGGCTGTTGTCGAGGAAGGCGAGCTCCGGATCGTTGGAGTTCAAGCTGTCCCTGTAGGTGCCAATGTTTTGGTAATTGCCATACAAGGCGGAATAGCCCAGGATGGTTTGAATGCGGTCGCCATTCTTGAGGTCCTTGTCGTACTGGAGGGTGTTTTCCCACTGCCAGTTGGACCACTTGTTTTCATTGCGAATGAGTCCGTTGACTTCTCTCCACTCATAGGCTGGACGGTTCGGGTCATTCTCTCCGATTCCGAGGTCATAAGTAGGGAGGAAAATCTTTTGCGAACCCAAGGAAAGGTCGATGTTGACCGAAGAGCGGAATTTCAATTCCTTCAGCAGGTCGTACTCGCCGAACAGGTTGCCGACAAAGCGGTTGGTGACCCAATTGTCATAGGTCGTGGCCACTTGGTTGATGGGGTTGGCAATGTCGCTACCGATCAACTCGGTGTAAGCGTAAGAGCCGTCAGGGCGCGATACTGGTGTGACGGGGTCCATGTTCAAGGCCCGAACGACAGGGGTCGCGAATTCATTGTTTTCAGCCAACGCATTGCGGCTGATGTGGGTGAAGTTCACCGTTTGTCCAATGCGGAAGCGGTCTCCAGCATCTTGCTGTGTGCTGACGCGGAACGTGGTGCGTTCGAAGCGTCCTTTCTCACCACCGATGATTCCGTCTTGTGCGAAGTGGCTTCCGCCGATCGCCGTAGAACTGGTGGCTGTACCCTTGGTAAAGTTAAAGCTGTGGTTTACCATGGGAGCCCTCTGAAACAAGGCGTCCTGCCAGTCGGTGCCTTCACCGAGACTGGATGGGTCAGCGAGTTGAGACAGGGGGACGAGCCCGGCCGCGGCCCGGCTTTCGTTCATCAAAATGGCATACTCCTCAGCGTTGAGCAGTCCCATTTTTTTCCAAGGCTCCTGGAAGCCGTAGTACGTATCGTAGGTCACCTGAGCCGGTTGCCCTTTGGCGCCCTTCTTCGTGGTGACGAGGATGACGCCGTTTCCACCACGTGCGCCATAGATCGCCGCAGATGCAGCGTCCTTCAAGACGGAAATGGATTCGATGTCCGCAGGGTTGAGGTAGTCGATGCCGCCGGATGGAATGCCGTCGACCACCCAGAGAGGCTCTGCGTTGTTCAGGGAGCCGGTTCCCCGAATCCGAATGGATTGGGTAGAACCAGGCTGGCCTGAGTTTTGGGTCACTTGAACACCAGCAGCCCTTCCTTGCAGCGCCTGCTCCGTGCGGAGCACAGGCACCGAAGTGGCGTCCTTGATGTCAATGGTGCCCACAGCACCAGAGATCTTGCTCCTCTGCTGGTTTCCATATCCGATGACAATGGCCTCTTCCAAACCGGCGATGTCGGCAGAAAGGGCATGGTCAACATTGGACTTACCAGCGATGGCCACGTTCGTGGTTTTGTAACCGATGTAGGTAAACATCAAGGTGGCCTCGTTGGAGGAAACCATGAGGGTATAGTTACCATCGATATCAGTCACGGTGCCGTTATAGGTGCCTTTTTCGACAACAGATACGCCCGGCAGGGACATTCCATCATCGGCGTCGGTCACCTTTCCGGTGATGGCCGTGGAGTGGGCAAAGATTCCGAGTGGAATCAACCAACCCAAGAGGAGCAAGATTCTCATAGTGTCTTGTGGTATTCAGTTTCAGTGCTGCTTCACTACCACTTCGGTAGCCACCTGCAAGCCGGCAGTAACGCGGATCACGTAGAATCCGTCTGTTTGATTGTTGAGGTCAACTTGGATTTGGGTCATGCCTTCTCCAAGGTTGTTGGTCGTGACCAAGCGGCCGCTCATGTCGCGCACTTCGATGCGTGCCATGCTGGTGAGTGGAGCTGGGAAAGCCACGGTGACAATGCCGTCGGTGACGCTTGGGAACACGCGGAAAGACAAGCCATTCTGCTCATTCACTGCATTCACGGGAGCGCAAGCATCGCAAGACTCGTAGCATACTGTAGCGAGGTCAATGGCCTCCTCTGAGTCGATAAAGAGGTAGCGGTTGGTGAACCCGCTGGTGGTCAAAGTACAAGCGGAATCGCCTTCGGCTTCGAGGTTTTCGCTGGTGTCCCAGCTGCCGATCATGTACTTGTACTCGTGGGCACCTTGTCCGAGCTCGATGGTCACAGAGTAAACGTTGTCTCCATCAGCGTCGGTCATTTCAACAGAAGACCCGGCCCATCCGTCGATGGACTCTCCTGAGATGTACACAGCACCGCTGACGGTCTGCTCGCTCATGTCCACGTTAAAGGTCACAGGTGTGTTGGGAACTTCAACGGTTTCACAAGCTACGCAGCTGTTGAAGCAGACGGCGTCGATGGTGACATCTCCAGCACCCGCTACGAGGGTGTACAAGCGGTTTACAAAAGTGCCGCCCTCATCTACTGTGGTCAATGTGCACGCTGCGTCCTCATCTGAATCGAGGTTCTCGGTGCCATCCCAGCCGCCGTTGTTGAACTTGTACTCGTGGTCGCCGGCTTCGAGCTCGACGGTGGCCTCGTAGACACCATCCGCGTCAGCATCGGTCATCTCAATGCAAGTGCCACACCAGCCATCGACAGTGGCTCCAGTGACGTAAATAGGGCCGAGGATGTCCTCGTTGCTCATGTCTACCTGGAAGGTGACCATGGAGCTTGTGGAGCACTCGCCCATCGTCCAAGAGGTTACGCCGCCAAAGAATTGCGCCTCGCAGTCGTTTCCATAGGTCACTCCGTTGCAACCGCACACGGGATCCCATTCTTGGGTGCACATCATGGTGCTGTCGATCTGAGCAGGGTCAACACAAGGTGTCTCGTTGCAAGCGCTGCATGTGTTGAAGCAGTAAGCGTCGAGGGTGATGTCCTCGGTACCTTCCACCATGATGAAGCGGTTGGTGAACTCTCCAGTGGTGAGGGTGCATTCGCCGTCAACAGCAGGGTCAAACACCTCTTCTCCGGCCCAGCCTCCGTTCAGGAACTTCCACTCGAAGCCGCCGGGTGCAGCTGTGACAGTGGCACTGTAGATACCGTCGCCGTCGTCGTCTGACATGGGGGTACAACCGCACCATCCGTCAAAAGCGCCGCTCATGAAGATGCCTTCTGCTGCAATGGTCTCGCTGGACATGTCCACCTGAAAGGTGACGTTCACATCGCTTGATGCTGTGCAGGTGCCATCTGTCGTGCACTGGCCGAAGCAAGTGTTGATCACGGTGTCTTCCGTGATGTTTTCCAGCTGACGGTCGTTGTAGTTGGCAGGATTTGCGCAGGCTTGTCCTGCGATGTTCTCCTTGCAAGACCAATCTGGGCATGCGCCGTTGGTGAAGGTGTAGTATCCGGTGTATCCGGCTTCTACTTCGAGGGTGAGGGTCCAAATGCCATCGCCATCGGGGTCAGACATAGGGTTGGTTCCGGGGTTACCGAAGTCAGCGCCACCAGCCACGGAAGGGCCTTCTGGAGCAACCGTCTCATTGGTCATGTTGAGGTTCCACGTTACGGAAACCATTTGGGCATTCACGCCCATTGCCACCATGAACAGGGCAATCATTGAGTAAAGGTGTTTCATGTTGATTTATGTAAGGGTTGTTATTCTGCTAAGTTGAATGCGACCTCCTGGTCCTTCACCCTCAGTCCGAACGCTCCAGGTTCTACGATGTAATTGTTGTCTTTGCCTATAAATCCAAGCTCTTCAGTAGAAACCCGGAGATCGACATCTATGGTGGCACCAGCGGGTACCACTACCTGTTTGAAGGCCCTGAGTTCGTCCACGGAAGGTGTGATGCTTGCCACCTGATCCTGGGAATAAAGAATCACCGTTTCTGTGGTGGACTGGTCTCCAGTGTTGCTCAAGGTCACCTTCACAGCCACATCAGCGCCCATGCTCAAGGTGCTATCGCTGATCAGCTCAAGCTTTGTTGTTTCAACGGTGGAGTAGGACAGACCACTTCCAAAGGTGTACAAAGGGTTGAATGGTGCTGGGTTGTATTTGGGTTGGATGTTTTCCGTGTGCTTCCGGTCGTACGTCAAGTGAGCAGAAGCGCTTCTTGGCCAAGTAAAGGGCAAGCGTCCCGAAGGATTGAAATCACCGCTTAAGACATCGGCAATGGCGCGAGCGCCGTAATCACCGGGTAGGTATGCCATTACAAATGCATCGAGCAAGGGCTCTATACCCGCCATGGTGCGGGGGCGTCCACCAACGAATACTCCGATGATGGGGATGCCTTTGGCGTGAATGGCCTTGACGAGGTTTTGCTGGTTGTCAAAGAGCTCAAGGTCTTCTATGCTCCCGACGCCTTCGGTGTAGGGCATTTCGCCCAAGAAAACCACAGCGCATTGGGTGTTGCTGGACTTTACGTTTCGCGTGATGTTTGCGATGTCCTCGTTGGTAAAGTCCATGTCGACCTCTGCAAAGGAGATTCGATCCTTTCCAAAAACCTCTTGCATGCCTTCCAATGCGGTAGGACGTCCGGGGGTGTTGTACTTGGGGTTTGTTCCCTGCCAAGTGCCGGACCAGCCACCATTCAAGGCATTCAGGCTGTTGGCAGTTGGTCCAGTGACCAGGATACGCCCTGTTCCTCCAATGGGCAGGATAGGGTCGCCTGAATTCACGGCATGTTGACCTTCATTCTTGAGCAGCGTTATGCTCTCAAGGGCAGCACGCGCTGCGCTGCCTTCAAGCTGATCCTTGCTGGGGTAATCGGTCAAAGCAGGGGGGAAGCCGCCCGTTTCGAACAAGCCGAGGTCGTACTTCATGCCGAGGATACGGCGAACACTTTCGTCGATCCGCTTCGTCGGAATTCGGCCTTCTCGGACCAATTCGGCCAAGAGCACAGGGAACTTGGTGTCTGTAGGGACCATGCTCATGTCGATGCCCGCGTTAATGGCCATGATGATCGCATCCTTATAGTCAGCGGCAACCTTGTGTCGACTGTAGAGGTACTTGATGTCTTCCCAATCTGTGACAACCATGCCGTCGAATGCGAGTTCGTCGCGCAAGATGTCTGTGAGGATGTGGTGGTCCGCGTGAACGGGGATGCCATTGATTTCACCGCTGTTGACCATGATACTGGTCGCTCCAGCGTCGATGGCTGCAGCAAAGGGAGGGAGGAAGATTTGACGCAACTGACGCTCAGGAATCCAAGCGGGCGTGCGGTCTTTACCAGTAAGAGGACGGCTATATCCAACGTAATGCTTCAAGGTAGCCGCGATGGGCGAAGGTCCTTCTTGGTAGCCCTTGACCATGGCTACACCCATGTCCGATACAAGTTTTGGGGCTTCTCCAAAGGTCTCCCAGAAACGCGGCCAACGGGCATCGCGGGCGACATCGAGCACTGGAGAGAAGTTCCACGGAATCCCACAAGCGGTGACTTCCATGGCTGTTTTTTCCGCTAAAATGCGCACCAATGCGGTGTCCCATGTGGCTGCCAGACCAATCTGTTGAGGGCCAAGTACCGCTCCAGATGTGTAGGTGGCGCCATGGATGGCATCGATCCCGTACAAGACGGGAATACCGGTTGCCTTGCGCGCTGCGGTTTCTTGGATGCCGCCAATGAGTGTGTGCCATTTTTCTGGTCCGTAGGCATGGCCTCCGCAATTCAAGATGCTGCCCACCTTGAGGTCGACAAGCACTTTATGCAATTTGGCAGTATCCAAGCGGTGAGGCTCCTCCAAATGATAGGGTTTTCCTACACACACCATGTCCAACGTAAGTTGGGTCATTTCGCCCACTTTGTCTTCCAAGGCCATTGTCCCCATTACACTGTCCACAAAAGCCGTTCGGGCATCTTTGGCAGCAGCGGGGTTAGAGGGCTTACAGCTCGTCAATAAGCCTAAAGCGATGCAGGCTGTTGCTGAAAGGATGGACGAGGGGTAGCACATCTTGGCGAAACGAAATGCAAGTGTAATAAATACACTAACCACTTCCATGAGTTTGGACGCAAAGTGCAGAACGAATGTGCGCACTGTTTGAATTGATATTTCTGGCGGGATTTGATTGACCTGTTGGTGTGGCCTTGTTGTGTAGATTTCCAACATGATGACTTCTAATATGAAATGCCTTCGTTGGGTCCCTGTTCTCGTAGTGTTTGCTGTTGGAGCAGGCTGTTCTGGTGGAGGTGAGGCTGTGGAGAGTGACCCCGAAACAGGTCGGACTTACTATGGGTCTGTGATTGACCTTGATGGTGCTGTTGACGCTGATGGTTTGCGTTCAGCTCTGGAAGAGGGAGGTCGGGCTGCTGTCCGTTTCGAAGGTGAAATCACGGCTACGTGTGGCAAGAAAGGGTGTTGGATGGACGTGGCTTCTGGAGAAGACACTGTTTTTGTCCGGTTCTTGGATTACGGTTTCTTCGTTCCTACTGAAGGGGTTGAGGGAAAGCGCACGATCGTGGAAGGAGAGGCCTTCTTCGACACGCTGACGGTGGACATGCTGCGTCATTATGCCGATGATGCCGGTGAATCTGAAGCCTACATCGCGGCCATATCCGAGCCGGAGTTGCAACTTGCCTTTACGGCGACCGGTGTGATGATTGAGGATTGATGCGGTTGACGTTCAAACCCAATCGAGGCCGCCAATGGACAGCGGTATGTTTAACCGCAGCGGCCTGCGTGCTGGCCCAATGTGGCCATGCTCCGTCTTCTGCAGGTCCGCGATTGGCGCCCACCCAGCCCAACAGGACCAGTCCCTTGGCAGAGTCCATGCGGCATTTGGATGCCGAATTGGTCGGTTTTCGTACCCGCTTTTTGGAAGGTGATGGGGAATGGGCGGGCGCCACTTTTACGGAGTTCGATCTCAATGACCTGGCGCCAACGGATTCGAGTATGCTCGTAGAGGGTTACAAGGCTCTGGCGATGGCTTTTGAGCAGCGGATTGCTGATTTCAATGCCCATCCTGACGCAGCGTCATATTCTATGGTGGTTTCGGGTTGTATCTCCTGTCACCAGAAGGCTTGCCCAGGCCCATTGGAGCGCATTGCCAAACGGGAACTGCCCTAAATCTTGGAATGGGTCTTGAACGGCGGAGTGCTCGCCCGCGTCCAGCCACATTGGAGAACTGCAGCGCCTAGAAATAAGAAATCCGCACCGTCCACTTCAGGCCGAGGCCCTCTGTTTCTGATGCGGATTCTTCCAGGCATGGCCCACCCGAAGGTGTCCTGCTCATGAAGTAACGGGGGTTCTTCATGCTTCGCCTTTTGACGGGCGATCTGGACCTCTGAGTGTCGGAACCGGCATGGTCTACGACCGTTGGCTTATCCTGGATACACCCGGCCTTCCTTGCGGACGGCGCGGTCCAATTCGCGGACGAATTGAGTCGGCTTTCGGGGTTGCCCCTTTCGGCCCGAGTACCCCGGGGTCAACTGCCTTGCGGCGTGCCTTTCCCTGGACTCTTTGGCACATCGACTCACACGAGGTGATCCGATGTCGGACCGTCCACCTTTCGGCTTTCGGGCCTTCCTCAGCGCTTTGAACCGAAGTCCGTTGCGCTCACCGCTTTTGTCTCCGAGGAGATGGCTTCGACTCTCGTCTCAGCCCCCGATGCCGAAGCATTTCCGGTAAACCGGTCGGGTGCGGTGCCTCCTTTGGTCGGGTCAGGGATTGCTCCCTGGTGAGCTTGGCTCCATCTATTCTCAAGATGCCTTTTCGCCGGAGGTCGGCAGCTCCTTCACTTTCGTGTTGGAGGTCAACAGAACCGAGGTCCTTCCCGCTTCTTTGGCCGAGGCCATTTCATCGGGGGTCCGACAGAAGGCAAGCCTTCACCCCCGGAGGGGTCGCATTGCCGAAGCGTTGCGTTGTCGTTGCTGACAAGACAATAGTGGGGCATAAAAACGAAACGGACCCCACTTGGAGGTCCGTTGTCGTTCACAATGTGATAACATGCGTTATCCACAATTGTTAATACCTCTAAGGGCATTCGGCGCGAAGCTAATTCTGAAGTGTGGAGTGCTCAATAGAAAGCGTGAAGACTTTGCAGACGTTGACTTGGTCGTTCAAACGATGTCGCGCTCATCGGGCGACCAAAACCTTGCCCACGGCTACTGTGTTGCCTTGCGTGCCTTCTGCTGTGTAAATCCCAGCAGGCCAATCGCGGACATCGAATTGCCACGCCACCTTTCCCTCTCCTGGCAGCACCGTGCGCTCTGTTACGAGCTTACCCATCATGTCTTTGATGCGCACCACCACGGGAAGTTCATGGTCAAAGCCATCGCCCAATATGTTGACGATCTCGCCAGTGGGAGTGGGGTAGATGCTAAAGTCTACCGTGGCATCCCATCCACTCATGCCTGCATTGGTGTTTCCACCAGCGACGCCTGGAGTGTCACCACAGTCCGAACCAATCCCCATGTTCATGGAGTTGGTGCCGTTTGCATCATAGGTTGCGGTGGTTATCAGCGCGCTGTCCACCCAGACCTCGACCCAGCCTTGGTTCCAATCGTCCTCTGCGCTGTCTTGAAGTGTCATGGTGTAACAACCGGCCGCCAAGCAAAGGGTGTGCACCTGCACTTCAAAATCCCCCATGGGCATAGAATTGACCCAGATAGAATCTTCTTCTGATGCGCCTTCGATGGTCCATCCTATTTCATCTCCATTAGAGAGTGTGTAGGTTACGATGTTGACTTCAAGAAGTGGACATGAAGCGTACTCGCAGGAGCCGTCTTCAGCCGTGGCGTCCGTGTCATAGTTTGAAGCGCCGGGGTCGGTGCATCCCCAAATGGTCAATGGAGACCCGCCACATCCGCTGCCCAGTTCAAGGGGGAAAGAGGCGTACTCGCCTTCTTCGAGTGTGAAAGTCAATGCGAGCACATCGTCGGATGTGATGATGAGCAATCCGCCGCCCCAACCATCGCCAAAGCTGTCGTAAAGCTCTATGGTATAGCATCCGTCAGGTATGCACCCTTGCGAATAGGCATCCCCAATGCCGTTCGGGCTGCCGCCATTGCCTTGGAGCATAACGTTGCCCAGGGAATCTAAAATGGCCCAGCTGACCTCGCTGATAAAGGCATCGCCGGCAAAGTATAGACCCGAGACGAAGTTGTCTCCATCGCAATCAATGGGGTCCACAGGGTCGGTGCCGTCATACTCACAGGATCCGTCGTCTATGGTGGCGAGGGGATCGAAGTTGAGCGCATTGGGGTCGGTGCAACCCCATACTGTGGTGTTGATGTCATCGCCACAGTCTTCTCCTGTTCCAAATTCGATGCTCTGTTCGGATGCGCCTTGTAAAGAGCCATTGACCCACTCCATACCGGAGGTCTGAATCCAAAAGTATCCACCATTCCAAGAGTCGCCACCGGCGAGATTCATCATGGTGGCGGTGTAGCATTCTGTGGGGTCTAAGCACACATCGATGTAGTCGATGGTCAAGTCTGGATAGCCATCTTGGAGATAAATGATGTTGCCTTGGCTGTCTGAGATGGTCAGAGAGACCTCGTCTCCACCGGAGAATGTGCACACATACAATTGTGCGGTGATCAAACTGTCTGGACAATAGAATGGATACTGGCACGAGCCATCATCTTCGGTGGCGCTGGGGTTGTAGTTCTGTGCTTCTGGATCGGTGCAGCCTGGAAAATAGACCTCGCAGTCTTCTTCATTCACACCAAAAGCAAAGACGCCTTCATAAGCATCTGCACCCAAGATGTAGGTCACGGGATCACCGCTATTGATGCTCACGTCAATGCTGCCTCCGGTTGTCCACCCATTGGAAACAACATGGAAGTTGTAGCATCCGTCTTCTAGACACCCGTATGATGCATAGCTGCCATCGTCACCGTAGTAGGTGATGAAGCTGTTGATGAAGCCATTGGGCCCTGTGAAATAAGCGGAGAGGGCATTGCCGAATATCCCACCAATTGGATCGAGTGTGTCCATGGTGGACGACACTGTAATGGCCTGGCCATCTCCACATTCTGGCAGGTAGATGCACCCGCCGCTGTCGGCAGTCGCATTGGGGTTGTAGTTCAGTGCATCGGCATCCAAACAGCCATAAATAGGAGGGGTGCTGCAGTCGCCTTCCCACTGAAAGTATGCGCCGGCGCATTCCAGCTCGCACATATTGTTGAAGGTCATGGTGAGTCCCGTCGAGTACTCGTAACCACATACAGGATCGAACCCGTCGGGGCAGTCACAGGGTTCCAAGCAAGATCCGTCGTCCGTGTCAGCGTCGGCATTGTAATTCGGAGCTTCGGGGTCAGTGCAACCGTAGATGCTGAAACCGCAACCGTCTTGATTGATGCCGAGAGCGAATGATGTGCTCGTTGAATCGGTCACGCCGTATCCAACTTGCAAGGCTCCGTTCACCAAGAACTCCAATGTTCCTGATCCCGAGCAATTCGAATTGTATGCGAGGACATTGTAGCAGCCATCAGAAATGCACCCTTCCATGATCCATTGACCTTGCTCGTTGGCACCTTGGAAGCTCGGGGACCAAGTTGAATTGTTGTCAAAGATCCATAGCTCGGCGACGGGCCCCCACCACAGGGAGTCGCACCACGGTTCCGATGCCCCAGATGTTTGGATGATCGTGAGGGTGTTTGAGGTGCTGCAATCCTCGGGATATTGACAGCAACAGTTGACGGTCGCAGTGGTATCAAAATTCAACGCCCCGGTGTCCATGCAGCCGTATTGATCATTGTTGACTCCATTGCCGTCAATGAGGGCCCCATTGCAAGCGGCACTCGTGCCCACTGAGAAAGAGGCGTAATCACCCTGGTCCATGGTGAGTGGGCCAATCATGATGCCCAAGTCAGCGTAGTTCACGGAGATGCTCGCTCCGTTCCACCCGTCTCCAAAGCTGTCGATTAACTCTAACGTGTAGCAGGAGTCGTTCAAGCAAGCGGTTGTGAGGTAGGACGAATTGGAGGAATAGTTGGATCCAGAAAAGATGACGGCGCCGGATGCGTCTATGAGGTTCCAGCTGACCTCGTCCCCCCAAGATGCGGTTTCGATGGCAATGTCTGCTTCGAAAACACAAGATTCTTGGGCACTTGCGAAGCAGGAAGTAGCCAGCAGTAAAAGGAGTATAAGGTGTCGCATGGTCGAGAGTTACTGTTCATTGAATACCTAAAGCCGCATAAAAGTTGCACCGGGCTATCTGAAATACCACTTTGGCCAACTCAATGTGACGGTAAGATCGTGATTTTGCCATTGTGTTGGTCCAAAAAGGACTGAAGAGAGGGGGAAGGACTTGGGGCTTTGTGTTGGGCAATGGAGTCGCAAAGGGGCGTGGTTTCACATCATTGTGAGGCAAAAGCCGAATCTCTCGAAGGAATTCGTGACTTTTGAGACATGTCAAAGTGTGGAACATTGCTTCTTTTGGCCGTTCTGGCAGGGTCTTTCCAGGTTCAATGGGCCCAGGGCGTAGACAACAGTTGCCCTGATGGTTGGAAGGCGGTCGCAAAGGGTTTTTTGAACTCAAAAATGAACGAGGACATTGAATCGGCTGCTGAATTTGTGCGCCCCAGCAGCAGGGACGCTTGGGCCGAATGGACGTCTTGGGATGTGGAGCGGTCCAATCAGCGTATTCTGAGTTTCTCCGAAGAAGTGCAGCGAAGGGCGCAGAAAGAAAAGTCCATTGCCAAGCAGAGACTCGAAGTATCGGTGTTTTCATGCCAGGCCTTGGCCGATACAGAAGGGAAGTACCGTGTAAAGGTGGATCCTGATGGCCGTTCCTATCAATTTTTGACGCTGGCGCATGACCAGGGCTCATGGTGGATTGAAGACAATCTCTACGCATTGAATGCTGAACAGCGGAGGGTGTTCACGGCATATAGCCAGGCCTTAGACGCGGGGAGTTGGGAAGAAGCCAAAGCTTGGGTGGCCCGATTTGTGCTGCCGCGGTTTGATGCCTACCAATCCGAAGTGAAGGCATTCTTATCTGCAGGCGGCGTATTTGCAGATGCTCAAAAGCAAAGGGTCTTGGACCGTGCTGCAGAATGGGAAGACATGTTTTTGCGCGCGGAAATGGAAACCAAGGAGATCATCATTGTGCACGCTGAGTTTCCAACGGCCGAAGGCTTGTCTTCCGAAATGGTGAAGGTCGATGGGACTTGGCGGATTTTGTTCCGATGACAGTGCTGAACCGCCGAGAAGTGGCAGAGGCATTGGCTGCTGCGATGGAATTTGGACTGGCCCGGGCCAGGACCGCTTTTGAAGAGCTTCAAACGAGTCTTGAGGGTGAATCAAAAAGCACGGCGGGGGATAAGCATGAAACGGGACGTGCTATGGTACAAATGGAGATGGAGCAAGCTGCAGCCCGCCTCTCTAGGGTAGAGGGTATGATGAGGCAATGGCATGCTTTGGAGCCTCTGCGGGGCCGAGAACAGGTCAGGCCGGGTGCGATTGTGAGCACAGATCAGGGCGGATTTATTCTTGGCGTGGCTTGGGGGAAATTTGAAGGGCCTGGTGATGCCACATGGCGTGCCATTTCTTCGGACGCGCCCTTGGCACAAGCCATGCAATCACTAGGTCCGGGAGACACTGTGGAATTCAGGGGCCGGATGTGGCATATTATATCAGTAGGATAGGGATTGGTGCCCCTTGCAATGGCTCATTGGTTGAAAACAGTTCGTCTGCGTGACGGCAAAAGCGCATGAAGGGTCTACATTTGCGGCAAAATCAACGATTTGGGACGATCTCAGGAAACATTCGGCAAGCGCGAAAGAGAAGCAAAGCGCGCCAAGAAGAAGAAGGAAAAGGACCTCAAGAAGCAGGAGGCGAAAGGGAACAAGCGCACGCTTGATAGCCCTGATATGATCGCTTATGTGGACGAGTTTGGTCGTATCGTGGATACACCGCCTGATCCGACCGAACGGGAGGAGATCAACTTGGAAGACATCCAGATCAGTGTTCCAAAGGATGAGGATATGGAACCGGTAGACAAGACCCGTCGAGGTGTTGTGACCATGTTCTTGTCCGACAAAGGCTTTGGGTTCATTCGAGACACGGACACGCGCGACAGCATTTTTGCGCACGTCACCAACATGAAGGAAGAGGTTTCCGAAGGTGACAAGGTTGAATTTGAGGTAGAAATGAGCCACAAGGGCCCTTCTGCCATCAAAGTGGTCATCGTCAAATAATCACCGCCCTCAACACTGGGCTATTTCTTGAAGCAACTTGCGCCTTGCAATAGGGAGCAGTGTGGCTTTTAACGGCACCATATGTTCCGCATGGACATGGTATGTCGCAGGCTGTGGCAGCTGGCGGTAGCGTCGGATCAAGCTCCATTTGATGTCATCAGCGGTTTCTAACCTCGAAAGGTTGCGGGTCTCTATGCATTCAAGGTTTAGTTCCAAAAACGCATCACCACCGCGGGTGATTTTGGATTTGTTGTAGCGGTATGCGAGGAGCTTGCGCTGGGTGTGCATTCCTTGTGTCACGAGAAGGTAGCCTTCGCTCACGTGCAATGGCTGGACGCCTATGGGGCAAAATTCAATGTTGGCGTCAATCTGGTCGTACAGCGATTTGCCTTCTTGCATGGCGCTGTCCAGGTGAGGCATGGCCCTTTGGATGAGCTCTTTTAGATACTCCTCTAGGGTAGAGGAGGTATTCGATGAGCTCCTGAGCAGTTGCATGCGGGCAAAATCCAAACCGATCACGGGCCCGCTTTCCTTGCCTTGATCCAAGCCTTTTTTGATGGCGTTGAGCTCTCTGTGTTTTTCAATGACATCTGCCAAAGCAGGGTAGAGCTTTGTGCTGTTCAGGTCTTGTTTGACCTTTTGAAGCCAGGCCAACAGAACATATTCCTTGTATTCAGCGTCCAAAACACCCTCTGTTAACCAGCTTCGATGTGGCTTCAGCGCTTTGGCTGGAACCTTTGAGTCACTGTTTAACTTCGACATAACCTATAATTTAGCTAATAAATTGATGTAAGTCAATATCTAATTATATTATTTCTGATTTGGCTTTAGGTTCTGGTAACATTATCTTAACATTGCTCGTATAGGATGGCAATGTTGTTTCGACTTCCCTTGATCGTGGCTTTGGCCTTTACAGCCCAGGTTGGCATGGCCCAGTCTGTGCAGTGGTCTTTGGGCACTGATCCTGTGAGGTGGGCGTCCGGATTCCAAAACGTTCAATGTGGCATGCAACTTCATCCGGAGTGGGGTGTCGTCGCTGGTTTTGGTCGCATGAACGGTGATGCGAGAGGTCAGAGCAGTGTGTTTCAATCCCGTCCTGCTGACTATGACATGGCCTGGACAGGCAACATAGGACTTCGTCTGTATCCCTCTGCATCATCCGATCATCGGTTGCATGGATTGATTGGATTGGACTACAGCCAAGAGGTGTATCAAAGAACCATTGATCTTGGTCCTTCGGCTTCAGAAGGTTTTCAGTCTGGGATATACCAGCACACCATCCAAGACTTTCGGATGCTGGCCGGTGGTCGTTTGACGTTGTCTCAACACATCACACTCGCAGCCCACTTGGGTGTGGGGTATTCGGTTGGACCAGGAAGGTTGGCCTCCGCTTCAAGTGCGGCTCCGCCTTCCATGTCCCGGCTCCTCGGAGTGGAATTGATGTGGACCCTCTAACAGGGTGTTGCGCACGCTCGAATTAAGCGGTGCGCCCCAACTCTTTCAAGTGATGCATGTGCAACTGAATGGCCCCTGCGAAGGAGGTCTCAGCGCGGTAAGGCAAGCCGTACTCCTGAGCAGTCGCCTTTACGATCGGTGCAATGGATCGGTAATGCACGTGACAAATGTGAGGGAACAAATGGTGCTCAATTTGGTGGTTGAGTCCGCCGCTGTACCAAGTCAGTAATTTGGATTTGGTGCCAAAGTTGCAGGTGGTCTTGAGCTGGTGACTCATGGGGTCGATTTCCATTTGTCCGCCTTTTTCTGCCATGACATAATCATGGTCTTCCATCACGTGGGCAGGTTGAAACACCAAGGCCAAGGTCAATCCTCCGATGAAGTGCATGAGCAACCAACCGGCCATGATTTGACCTACGCCCAAGCCACTAAAGGCCAGTGGGAGCCCCAAAACGATGGGGAAATACAAGACTTTCGCCAAAATGATGCGGAACATCAAGTTGTTGTAAGACTTGCCCATGCGATCAAGAAGTCCCGCTTTTCGGTAACGGTTTAAAGCCACAAAGTCTTTGAATGTGACCCAGATGAGGGTCATGAGCCCGTAAAAGAACCAAGCGTACAGGTGCTGGAACCTGTGCCAAGGCTTGAGCGGCTTCAGTGGGCTGAAACGCAGAATTGGTCCGGGGTTGATGTCCTCATCAAGGCCGTCAATGTTGGTGAAGGTGTGGTGGAGCACATTGTGCTGGATCTGCCACATTTCACTGTTTCCCCCAACAAGCTCTAAGACACCGCCGACCAGTCGATTGACGGCTTTGTTTTCACTGTAAGCACCGTGGTTTCCGTCGTGCATGACCGCCATGCCTATTCCGGCAAGGGCGAGTCCCATCACGATTTCTGCGGTCCAGAACATCCAGCCGCCTCCGGTGATGCCGCCGGCGATGAATCCGACAGGACCTAAATAGAGCGAAACGAGCAAAATGGTCTTGAAGACCATGGCTCCGTTGGCTTTCTTGTGAATGCCGTTTTCCTTGAAATATGCTTCAACGCGCTGGCGAAGTGTTTTGGCAAAACCGGTGGTGTCTCGCGCAAAACGTACGGTGGGCAAATCGATTTGAGGCTGCGTCATTGGGTGCAAGGTAGCCTTTCGGAGACACTCGAATTGCTCAGAAAAGTAAATGGTTCCACATAAGGGGTGTGGGTGACATTAGGGAATCTTTCGAACGCGCAATGCACCTGGCGTTACTTCGAGATACTCACTCTCTGCAATCCACTCCAGATACTCCTCCAAAGACAACTTCTTGGCAGGGGCAATGCGGAGGCCTTTGTCGCTTCCAGAGGCCCTCATGTTGGTGAGCTTTTTGCCTTTGATCAGATTGAGCTCCATGTCTTGGTCGCGGGCAGATTCGCCCACCACTTGACCTTTGTAGATGTCCTCTCCCGGATCGATATAGAACGTTCCGCGGTCTTGCAGCCTGTCGATCTCAAAAGCACGGGCTTGCCCGGTCTCCATGCTGACCAATGAGCCGCTTTGGCGCGTTTCCAAGTCTCCCGCATAGGGGCCATACTCGTCAAAGCGGTGGGTCATAACAGCTTCTCCTTGTGTGGCGGTTAAGACCATGTTTCGCAAGCCAATGAGTCCTCGAGAAGGAATACGGAACTCCATGTGTTGGATGTCGCCTTTGGCTTCCATCACCTGCAACATGCCTTTGCGCATCATCACCAGTTCGGTGGCTTTGCCGGCATTTGTATCGGGCACATCTATGACCAAGTGCTCAAAGGGTTCGTGCTGAGCGCCGTCGATTTCCTTGAAGATCACTTGGGGCTTGCCGATTTGCATCTCATACCCTTCGCGGCGCATGGTTTCAATGAGCACGGACAAGTGCAGGATGCCACGTCCGAATACGGTCCACTTGTCTTCGCTGTCGGTCGGAAGCACACGTAGGGCCAAATTCTTCTGTAGCTCTTGGTCCAAGCGTTCTCGGATGTGTCGGCTGGTCAGGAACTCTCCGTCTTTGCCCAAGAAAGGAGAGGTGTTGATCGTGAACAAAAGGCTCATGGTGGGCTCGTCGACCGCGATCCGCTCCATGGGGTCAGGGTTTTCCAAGTCACTCAGCGTGTCACCGATGTCAAAATTTTCAATGCCCGTGATGGCGCACAAATCGCCTGACTTCACATGATCTACTTTCTCCTTGCCCAGTCCGCTGAACACAAAGAGTTCTTTGGCGCGCACCTTTCTGTGTCCATCTGCAGTGCACAGCGCATAGTCGCGGTTGGCGTGCAATTCTCCTCGAAACAACCGTCCGATGGCGATCCGGCCCGTAAAGCGACTGAAGTCGAGCGAAGTGATTTGCAACTGAGGCGTACCCTCTACATACGGCGCCTCGGGAACCGTTTCAAGGATGACATCCAAGAGGTGTTCCAAATTGTCGGTGGGGTTTTGCCAATCAGGGCCCATCCAGCCCATTTTGGCTGATCCATAGACGGTGGCAAAGTCCAGTTGTTCCTCTGTGGCGCCCATGTTGAACATGAGGTCAAATACCTGCTCCTGCACAATGTCTGGGGTGCAGTTCTCTTTGTCCACTTTGTTGACCACTACAATGGGGATCAATCCAAGTTCTAGGGCTTTTCCGAGCACAAAGCGCGTCTGGGGCATCGGGCCTTCAAAGGCGTCTACCAAGAGCAAAACAGCATCGGCCATTTTGAGGACGCGTTCTACTTCTCCACCGAAATCCGCGTGGCCAGGAGTGTCGATGAGGTTGATCTTGACCCCATTGTAATTCGCTGAGACGTTTTTGGACAGGATGGTAATGCCCCGCTCGCGTTCCAAATCATTGTTGTCAAGGATCAGGTCGCCGGTCACTTTACGTGGGTCAATGACGTTGCAATGGTGGATGATCTTGTCGACCAAGGTGGTTTTGCCGTGGTCGACGTGTGCGATGATCGCAACGTTTCGGAGTCCGCTCATGGGGTGCCGTAGAATTTAAAGGCGCGAAATTCGTGCGGATTCCCTTGGCAAACACCATGTTTTCATTGAAATCTGTAATCGGTGCCAATCACCCTCTTTGAATGGCGGCCATTGGGCATAAATTTGTCCCGCGATGGAGCTTTTCCGAAGATATGGAGGCGTTGTGCTGTTGGCCCTTTGGGGACTCGCGCCGGCGCTGCACATGCACCATGTCCTGGAACACCATCTGGTGGTTCACCATGGCGGTGAAACGTGCTCCCATTCACATCATGACGAAGGGGCAGAAGCGCACGACACAGAAAGTGGCGTGGCCTCATCGGATGCCTGCGCGTTGTGTGATTGGCAATGGGCACCCTCTAGCGAGGAAAAAGCTGCGGCTTTTGTTTGTTGTGGTGAGCCACACCGTGTTCAGGGGGTCTTGGGTCGGGTTTGTCCGGCGCTCAAAGACCACTTGAGCAACCGTGACTGCTCACGGAGGGGGCCGCCGAGGGGAATCAGGACCATCTGATTTTCATCCCTTATCCCGTTTTTTATGTCACCCTCCCCATTACCGGCGGAGCCGTGGCTTTGGAGATCGATGCCCATGCCATGGCTGAAAGTCATGGCGTGCACCTGTGTTGTGGTGTTGGCTGCTGCCAATGCTGCTGCGCAGAATGCGTCGGTGGTTCATGGACACGTCTACCATGCCGGGTATTTAACGCCTTGCACTGCGGCTGCCATCCAGGCTTGGCCTTGCGGCAAGACCTTTTTCGCAGATGAAACGGGCCGCTTTATGGTGGCCTGCTCTAGCGAAATTGATTCGCTCAGTGTGATTTCACATGGGCACGAAGCCGTCGTGGTAATGGTCAACGGCCGCGATCATGTTGATATAGAGTTGCAAGCTTTAAGCGTGTCCTTGACCGCTGCAGAAGTCCAGGGCCATTCCGCAGAAGATGAGCCCGAGGGGATTGAGGCCAAGCAGTCTGGGGATGTTTTGACCACTTTGGAATCTGTCTCAGGGCTGCGCGGGCTTGATGTGGGGGCAGGGTTGATTCAACCTGTTTTTCGGGGCTTGGTAGGAGCGCGGGTGGCGGTATTAGAAGATGGCGTCCCTCAAGCTGGAGGTCGCTGGGGTGCCGATCACGGCGTGCTGCTCGATGCAGCCCTTTACGACGGTGTCGAGGCGGTTCCAGGAGGTGGCCATGTTTGGCTGGGACCAGAGGCCATGGGAGGCGCCATTCGTTTGGCGTCAATGGGCTTGCTGGAGGCCGATGGAACGCGAACACAAAGCGGGATGCAATACCGAGCGGGGGACGCGGCGGCCCGGTTTCATGTGCTCCACCGCAGCCGCAAAGGTCCATTGCAATGGCATGCGGGATGGTCACTGAGTCGCCATGCAAACCGAAATGTGGCGCAATCCTCGTTTGAGTATATCGGTCGGCAATTTGAGCTGTCCACGCCGCGTCTTCCCAACACTTCAGGGCGGGGAATGCACGGCGTTCTGGGCCTGAGGTTGTCTGGCGCAGACGGTGATTGGGGAACAGTAGAGTGGCGATTTGGTCAAGTGAGTCAAGGATTGTTTCCCGGCATCATTGGTGTTCCAGATCAGAGCGATTTGGAACAGGATGCCGATGCCTTCCAATGGGATCTGCCGCTGCAGGATGCCCAACGCATGCAGCTCCAGGGCAAATGGTGCCACCAGGGCAGGCGGCTGAGGACATTGCGGTTGTCTGTTTCCCAGCACAGTAGGCGGGAATTTGCGCCCCCTCATGCCCATGGCTTTGGTCCTGAGCCGGACAGTGATTTGAGTCTCGCGTTGGGTGAACAGCACGTCTTTGCCGAAGGAAGGTGGGAAGACCAACGTGCTGCGTTCGGCATTCAAATGGAAGGGCTTGAAGGCCGCACCTCCGGGTGGGAATTTTTACTTCCGGACCACAGCCGTCGTCGGGTTTCTTTCATTGGCGAACGCTTGTTAGAAGCGGACCGGATGGGTCTGAGACTGGATGCCGTATACAATGCCCATAGCGCCCATACAGAACCTTTGTATGCCGCTGATGGCAGCGTGGTCGGAGAGGATGTTCGTTCAGAATCGGTGAGCCGTTGGTTCCCTGGTGGTGCGGTCAGTTGGCACCACCCGTTGGCATTGAATCCACATATCCGCGGGAGTTGGACTGTGGCGCTGCACGCCAGGGCGCCAAGCAGCTATGCGCTGGGGGCCAATGGAATCCACCATGGGACTTTTCGTTTTGAGCAGGGGAACCCAGATCTAAAACCCGAGCAAAGTGCTGAATTCAGGTGGCAACTCATGAAGTTGAGCAAAGCCCCCTCCATTGGGTTTTCCTGGGACTTGAGGGGTTTTGCTGCGCTGCATAAAGGGTTTATTCATCTGACGCCACTGGCGGCATTTGCACCCATTGCACATGCGGGTCAAGTCTATGCATTTGAGGCGAAGGATGCCTTCCGAACAGGACTCGAAGGTGCGTGGACTTGGACGGGAAATACACTGCGCTTGGAGCAGTCCATGGCGCTGCTCGGTCAATGGGCTTTGGAATCAGGTTTAGGCCTGCCCTTTACTGCGCCCACTGACATGCGCAGCGCTGTGGAACGCAGGTGGGGAGACAAGGGCCGGGCTGCGCTGAACCACCGGTGGATTGCAGCATCACGGTGGACAGCTCGGAACGAACAAATGACCCCTTCGGCCTCCTTGTGGGGAGTGCAGTTGGGGTGGGATTGGTCGCGTTGTGCCCTTGAACTGGAGGTGCACAACATGATGAACGTGGCATGGCTTGACCATGTGAGTGCATACCGCGCCTTGGGATTGGTGGCCCAAGGGCGCTGGGCATCGCTCCGCTTTACCCTAGATGTACAGCGGGGGGATGCCAAAAAGACACCACCGACACAACAACAACAACTTTAACGATGAAGATTTACAACGCTTTAGTAGCGGCATTCGCCGCCTTTGGAATGGTTTCATGTGGGACCACAGATACAGAACCGCCCACCATTTGTGAGGCAGAAAACTTGACTGGATTGCCCAGTGTTTTGTTCGATGAAATCGAAGTAGACGCAGGAACGAGCGTGTCGGTTCACGATGCGTTTTGTGACGATACTGAATTGGGTGAAGTGCGGTGGGACTTGCATTCCGCAGAAGGCCACGAACATGAGGAAGGTGAAGAGGAGGAGTTTGTGCTGAATTCAGGGACGGATTGGACCCTTTTGGAGACCAGGGTGTTGGCCGGAACGAAAGCAGAAGAGGCGTTTACGTTTGACGTCCCACTCGAGGCGCGCGGCGTCTGGGACTTGGTGGTGTCTTTGGTCCCC
>Ga0206128_1000755_pt1 | contig 34957 bp, 37 predicted proteins | sample Helgoland_Spring_7_FD_148601 | JGI IMG/M metagenome (GOLD analysis project Ga0206128, IMG submission 148601) | Pelagic subsurface seawater microbial communities from Kabeltonne, Helgoland, North Sea - Helgoland_Spring_Bloom_20160426_1 | ecosystem: Environmental > Aquatic > Marine > Epipelagic ... | reverse complement strand
GACCAACGCGCCGACCAACGCGCCGACCGCCGGACCATCCAACGCCTCGATATGTGCCACCGCCTTCAACGAGTGCCAAACACTCTCTTCCGCCGCCGGTGGTGGCGGTGCCGGCACGCCCGCATCCAGCAGCACAACCGCACAACCAACACAACCGGCGCCAACACAACCGGCGCCAACACACTCACGCACACCAAACCCGGACGTCGCTGCCAACGCTTCCGAGATTTCAACGTTGAAAAATGAACTACAAACCCTACAACAGCAGGAAAATCAGCTGGAGATTGATATGGGTGCAGGGAGCGGCCCTATAAATCACACAGGTGCACGTTACTCAGGTAATCCAAAAGGGTCAGGGACGATAAATTTTAAGTGCATAAACGGGTAATTTATATATTAGCAGATGATCTTATATATAACACAGATTATTTCAAAAATTTTATATAATAGTAATATATTATGATAATTATTATAATAGGATTTTCCTTATTTATTTTAATAATTTTCGCAAAATATTATAAACGGAATAGTGCTTCCGAGAGGCATTCGCTCGGGGATTGTTCGCCTCACAAGAGCAAGGAGGCAACCGAGCCTCCGCCGGCCGCCACGAAATATTCCATCCGAGAGGGGTTTACTTCTACGGTGACAGACTCTTTTGGTAATATAAATATTACGTGCCAGAATAATAGTAGCTCAAGTGGTGGTGGCTCAAGCGGCGGTGGCTCAAGTGGTGGTGGCTCAAGTGGTAATTCCCCATCTGGGTTTGAACCGGGGCATCAGTTGGACCACGGCGGACTCACGCCATTTAGCGGGGGGTGTTCTTAATAATAAAACTGCAATAAAACTGTAATAAAAACAATTTATCTCATTAATTTAATGAAATTAATTATCAAGTCAAAGAAATTAATTATAAATAACAAAGTAAACGATGACGATGTTCATATATTTAATCAATTTTTTATACCAAGCACTGATGAGCGATACGACGAGATAAAATATTGTTTAAAACAAAATGTTGAAAACGATGACATTGATTATATTCATTTATTGTGTGAACGTATATATACCGACGAAGAACTAGGTATTCAATCAAATAAAATTATCCAAACAAATATAGGCAAACGTCTTACGTTCCAAGATGTATTTCAATATATACGCACAAACGATATCACCGGCTATTTAATCCTATTAAACTCTGATATATTCTTTTTTTCGGAAACTATTAATAATTTAAAACGCTCCAATTTTCATACACATAAACTATTTGGTGCAATACTTCGATATGATTATAATTCAAAAGATATTTCTAAATCCAAAATTTTTGGTCCAAGGTTTGATAGCCAAGATACGTGGATTTTACATTCTAATTTTAACATTCCAGAATTTTCCGAAAAAACATTTGATTTTGAATTTGGAAAACCGGGATGCGATAACAAACTTATTTATTTAATGAGCATTCTTGGATATGATATATTAAACGACCCGAAACACATTAAAACACTACACTTTCACGAGTCAAAAATACGTTCTTATACTATAAAGGATACTGTACCTCTCCCGTGGGGCGTGATCTGCCCTTATTCATATGAAATAGATACCCTTCCCAATAGTCTGGGGGTTGGGATACAACAGTTCTCTGTTTGGTCAAAAAATTTTACCACATTAATGTTGGAAGATAATAAATATTTATCAAATTATATTTCCGACAAAATACAGTCGGGTAAAAATTTTATTATTCCAAGAATAGCTGGAATTGAAAATAATGCGGCGGTTTTCCAACGCATTTTTAATGAAAATCCGCATAAAGATGTAACCTCGCTAAAACAATATATTCAACGAATATCATATACTATGAAAAACAACGCCGGTATTCAATTATCCAATACAGCTGACCTGTATTCTAATCTTTATCTTTCTGCATTTGAAAAGTGTGATATTTTCGCATCTTGGGAGCCACAAGGGGGCGTCGCCCCAGGTATTGCCCAGTCACTAGAATACATGTTAAATAAATATAAGGTTAAGCATCCTTTTTGGGCGTTAACATTTGATATATTTCATTACATTTTTTCAGAACCTTGGACACATTCTTTAAAAGGTAAGCGATTATTAATCGTTTCACCTTTTATCGAAACAATAAAAGAACAGTTATCTATTCGCGAACATTTGTATAATGGTGTAGACCTTTTTCCCGGATGCACATTTGAATTTTTAAACCCCCCTCAAACACAAGCAGACGAACCTAGTCAAGATTTTTTGTATGAGATGCATCGCTTTAAACAGAATGTCGATAAAAAATTAAACAGTTTTGATATTGCTTTAGTATCTTGTGGAGGGTATGGAAACCCTATATGTGCACACATTTATTCAAAAGGTAAATCTGCTATATATGTCGGGGGAGTTTTACAGATGTATTTTGGTATACTTGGAAATAGATGGATAAAGGACCGCCCTGATATTATTAAATTGTATCATAATAAATACTGGACACGTCCAAAATCTACCGAAAGACCTAAAAATTGTGGAAAGGTAGAAGGTGCGTGCTACTGGTAGTTAAATGGTTTATCATCGTCGTGTCATTTTAAATCTTGAACGAGTTAATTCATAAAATTATAATTTAAATGTAATTTGTATATTTGTATAAATGAAGTTTATTATAGCCGGCTGTGTTAGAAATTGCGAAGTGCACATTAAACACGTTTTTAAAAATATTAAAACTATATGCGATATTATTAATGTAAAGAAAATTGTGGTTGCATATGATTCTTCCTCCGATAAAACGCTACTTGAACTAATAAAACAAAAAAAACATAGCCCAATAGATATAGAAATTTTAATTAATAAGAATTCGCTTACGCCGCATAGAACACAAAATATATGTAACGCTAGAAATAAGCTATTACAATATATTTATAGTTATTCTCCTAAGATAGATAAATTTATAATGATGGACTTTGATGACGTATGTTCGAAACCCATAAATGTGGATGTTTTTAAAAAAAGCTTGGACTTAGACGCCGATTGCATAACATTTAATAATAAGAATTATTATGATTTTTGGGCTCTATCATTAGACAACTTCGAATTTAGTGCGTGGCATCTTAATCCTCCGCGTAAATATTTGAATTTATTAAGAAATTATTTAATAAAAAAAATTGCTGATTCGGAAAAAGAATATATAGAATGTGATTCTGCTTTTAATGGTTTAGGTATTTATAAATTAGATAGCTTCAAAGACTGCAAATATCAGTCCTTAATGGATTATAAATATTATAAAAAAGATAAATTGGATTACATAAATAAAACATATAATATTGAGATGAATAATACAACGGCGCCATATGATTGCGAACACCGAATATATCACTTAATGGCCAAAAAAATGAACAACGCTAATATAATTATTTATAAAAAATTCTTGTTTCCGGAATATATTGGTTCTCATACAAATTTTATTGATTAATTATTTATTAAGTTAGTCTAACAATATTATTTTAAAAATAATATTGTATAATGAAACTTCTCATTTATGGTTCTAGAGGTTGGATCGGTAAGCAGTTCTTAGAAATATTACATTCACAAGGGATTTCTTATCATATTGGTACCGCTCGTGTAGACGACACAGATAAGCTCGATGAAGAATTAAAACGGATTTCGCCCACCAATGTAATTTCTTTTATTGGGAGAACGCACGGAGAAATCTGCGGCAAAAAGTATTCTACGATAGATTATTTAGAACAACCGGGAAAATTACAAGATAATTTACGCGATAATCTTTTCTCTCCACTATCACTTGCTATACTATGTAACTCTCAGAATATTCATTATACCTACCTAGGAACGGGGTGTATCTTTACGTACGATGAAGACCACCCTTTCGGCAAAGAAGAGTCAGGATTTTTAGAAAATAGTCTACCAAACTTTTTTGGTTCGGGATATTCTACCGCCAAAGGTTTTACCGACCGTCTTATTACGATGATAGGAGGTAACACCCTTAATCTGAGAATACGTATGCCGATTACAAACGAGGATAATCCCAGAAATTTCATCACAAAAATTACAACCTACAAAAAAATATGTTCTATACCAAATTCTATGTCGGTATTGCCTGAGTTATTGCCGCTTGTCGTTAAAATGATGCAAGATAGTGTCACTGGAACGATGAACTTAACTAATCCTGGTCTCATTAGTCACAATGAAATATTAGAAATGTATCGTGATCACGTCGACCCGCATTTTACGTGGGAGAATTTCTCCCTGGAGGAGCAAGCCAAGATACTGGCGTCCGAACGCTCTAATAACTTCTTAGACACAAGTAGATTAGAGAAAATGTTTCCCCAAATCAAACCTATAAAAGAAAGCGTGAGAGAAATGTTAGAAAATTACAAAATAAATAAATGTGTTACAGAAAATCGTGATACCGAGGTATCTTTACTTCAACTAGGAACGGATTTTGAAAACACGAAGGATACTGTTTTGTTAGTAACGGGTGGTGGTGGATTTATCGGTTCAAACTTTATTAACCTAATTATGGAGAAGTTTGATAAAATTAATCTTATTAACATCGATGCAATGTATTATTGTGCGAGCGAGACAAATGTTGATTCGGTATGGCGCGATTCCACACGGTATACGTTTGTGAAAGGAAATGTGTGTTCGATGGATTTAGTTACCCACATTCTCACAGCCCACCAACCTACACACGTTGTTCACTTTGCTGCACAGTCTCACGTGCAAAATTCTTTTACAGACGCGCTTCAATACACAAACGACAATATTGTTGGCACGCACACACTCCTGGAAGCAACACGTCTTTATGGCAAGATTAAGAAGTTTATTCATGTTTCTACCGATGAAGTGTATGGTGAGTCTATGTTGGATGTTGGCGAGGTGCACAAAACAGAACATTCTGTGCTGTGTCCCACGAATCCATACGCGGCGACGAAAGCCGGCGCGGAGCTTATGGCCCAGTCCTATAATCACTCTTTTGGTATGCCTATTGTGATTACACGCGGAAATAATGTTTTTGGTCCGAATCAATATCCCGAAAAGGTTATTCCTAGGTTTATCCAACAACTTAAGGCTGGAGAGAAAGTGACGATACAAGGAGATGGTAGTTGCGTGAGAGCGTTTTTGCACTCACACGATACCGCAACCGCGTTCCAGACAATATTAGAGCGGGGAAAGATTGGCGAGATCTACAATATTGGTTGTGATGAAGGTATGGAGTATTCTATTATGGATGTCGCGAAGATGCTTATTGAAAAAATATGTGGAACAACCGATTATGATAAGTGGATTACGTATATTGAAGATAGACCATTCAATGATCAGAGATATTATATAAGTAATCAAAAGTTGAAAGATTTAGGATGGGGTATTATGGTTAGTTTTTTGGAGGGGATTAATATGTTGGTTTAAGATAATAAAAATAACACCAACTTAAATATAATATTGTTAAATATTATATGACAATAATCACTGGAGATTATACATATGGTTCAGATAATATATCATTATTAGACTTTACTCATAAGTATAAAGTTAAAATAGGAAAATTTTGTTCTATCGCTAATAATATCACAATATATTTAGATGCGAATCATAGAACCGACTGGGTAACAACCTACCCATTTGGACATATTAATCAAAAAGTTTTTAATAAGTTTGACGGTAAAGGACATCCGTCTGGAAAAGGTGACGTAATCATCGGAAATGATGTATGGATAGGTGAAGGTTCGTCTGTCGCGTCCGGTGTTAAAATTGGCGACGGTGCAGTAATTGCATCAAAATCTCACGTTGTTAAGGACGTTGACCCATACTCAATTGTTGGAGGTAATCCTGCGAAACTTATTAAATATCGTTTTTCAGAAAAGGTAATCGAACATTTATTAAAAATAAAGTGGTGGGACTGGTCCATACAAAAAATAAATGAAAACACTCATCTATTATGTTCTGATAACATTAATAAGTTATTAGAATTTAATTGTTAATAAAATTATTTTTCATTTTTTTCCAAACAGAAATAAATATTGGGTCATCTTTTACTCCATCAATCCAATCGATTCCTGGTCCATATTCATCAGTCTTCATATATTTATCAATCATAAAGAAAGAATTTACTTTCATGGAATTATTAAAATAATCCAAATCTTCTATATTATTGAAGTCGTGCTCAATCGATATTAGCTCTATGTCAGCTAACATCTCGGGGAATTCTTTTAAATTATCAACAAAATTTCCCTCATTATCAATAATTAAAACATTAAATTTTAATTTATATTTTTCGTTTAAATTTGTCCAGTCGATGCATTCGATTTTAATAGAATCTTTTATTTCTTCTTTAAAAGAGTGCCATTCAAGTATATATAATGGTGTTGTGGATAAAACGCTCGGTTCAATATTAAACTTAAATTTATTTAATAATTTGTTTTTTTCTAAACCTATCCTTTCCGTCTCATTTGGTTCAATTGTAACTAAATTTGAAGAATCATTTAATATTTTACATATAATGCACGTATTCCTTCCGATTGATCCTCCAAACTCCAAAACAATGTCTGTTGGTTTTAGATGGGTTAATACCATTAGCTGTTCTGGTATTTCTCGCATAAGTTCTTTTTTATTGGTAAACTCAATCTCTTCATGTAGTTTAAATAATATATCATTAATATTGTCCATGATATATCTATATAATATATTTATTGGTAATTTTTTAAAATAATAACTAAACGAAGAACCGTTCATTCCGTTAAAATTAAAATTACCAATAAATATATTATTACATTGTTTTGAAATAATAAAATCTACCACCGCATTTAATTCTCTATTTTTAAAAATTTTTTATATTGGTCAACTAAATACAATAATCTAAATAGTTGCTCTACCAACATCTTTTTTCCAATCTTGTAAAGGTCGATCCATTTTATTATTCCTCTCAATAACCGCATCTAATATATAGGGTTTCATCCCAACATTTACCATCTCATTGCGCATACTTGATGTATCTTTTGGAAAGCACGTTCCGCCAAAACCTTTTTTACCATCATGGCCTGGAACCTTGCTATGTTTTTCTCCAATTCTCTCGTCTTCAGTTGCAACTCGTCTAACATTCTCATAATTTATTTCTTTTTTCTCACAATATTGTGCAAACTCATTGCAAATAGACACTTTTGTTGCTAAAAATACATTTCTAAACATTTTCACCATTTCTGCTTCTTCAGTTGTCATAAACTCAACTGTATTGTGTTTTATTTTATTATTAGTATTTGCTAATTCAATCACCTTTCCTAATATATTTTTTTGTACCTCATCGTATTTTGATTTGTCTACACCAAAAATCCATTTTTTATTATTGATAAAATCTTGCTCAAAATTTTTTTCGGTTAAAAATTCTGGCATAAAACAACATCCTAGTTCTTTTGATGTCCCGGGCGGAACTGTAGATCGTAATACTATTGTACCTTTAAAGTTATTTTGTTTTAATTCATCTAATACGCTTGTAATTATATTTAAATGACATGATCCGTCTTTTTTCATAGGCGTTGGTACAGAAATAAAAACTATATCACATTTATTTAAATCTTTTAGTGTTGTTCCTAGTGGTATACAACACTGTGGATTTTTATCGTATGCTATTACTTCAACATCTTTACAACCAAGAATAAAAGTTGCCTTTCCTACAAATCCATTTCCTATAATGCCTATTTTCATTATATAAATATTATATAAAATATATCCAAATTATAATCCATATTAATATATTTAAGTTAGGTTGAAAACTATATTAAACAAAATTTAAATAATAATATATAATGAAAATATTGGTAACAGGGTGTGCAGGATTTATTGGTTCACACGTAAGTGAATTTCTTTTAAATCGCGGAGATGATGTTATGGGAATAGACAATATTAATGATTATTATTCGACAGATATCAAACTAAAAAATATTAAACTATTAAAAAATTATGAAAATTTTACTTTTAAAAAGGATGATATATGTACAACAAATATAATTAGTAATTGGAAACCAGATAAAATATGTCATCTTGCATCAATGGCCGGTGTAAGATATTCTTTGCAAAATCCATTATTGTATGAAAGGGTAAATATAGGTGGATTCATTCATATTCTTGAGGAATGTGTAAAAAACAAAATAAAACATATTGTTTATGCTAGCAGCAGCAGTGTCTATGGATTAAACAAAAAAGTTCCTTTCTCGGAGGATGATCCAATAAAAACGTGCAATAGTCCTTATGCGTGTAGTAAAATGGCGATGGAGTTATATGCAAAAACATACAACCAATTATATGGTATAACAAATATAGGGTTGCGCTTTTTTACAGTATATGGACCAAGAGGAAGACCTGATATGGCACCATATAAATTCATCAGTGCTATAAAAAATGGTACAAAATTTGATAAATATGGCGATGGCTCATCGTCTCGGGATTATACTTATATTGACGATATTGTAAGTGGTATAGTTGCTGCAATTGATAACCAACAAAATATTAAAAGTGAAATTTATAATTTGGGAAATTCAAATCCGGTAACTTTAAATGAATTTATTTCTACTTGTGAAAAGGTTACGGGTAAACCTGCTAATTACAATCAACTTGAAGAACAGTTGGGAGACGTGCCACACACATATGCTGATATAAGTAAAGCTAAAAGAGATCTTGATTATAGTCCTAGCACAACTCTTCTTTGTGGTCTAATGAATCTGTCTGATTATATAGATAAAATTAGTATATAATATAATTAATAATATAATTAATAATATATAAATTATGAAACATATTTATCTTATTGTTAAAAACATAAATGCCGGTTCTACATTACTTAGAGCACAACATATTAAAAATGCACTTCCGTCACATTACAGAATTTTAACTCAAACAATTGAGCTGAATTCTATTGATAAATTGAGTGATGTTAAAAATTCTATAATTATTTGGATTGGTCATTTAGGCAGTAAATATATTACTTTACTATCAAATTCTAATACCCAAATACTTGATATTGTTGATAAATATTTGTATAATAAAAATGAAATTATTCATAGTCTAAATAATAATATATACGACAGGCTTATTGTCAATAATATATTCATGAAAAATTACTTTGAAAGTAATACAAAATTCAAAGGAAACACTAGTGTTATATATCATCATTGGGATAATCGTTTGTCTACAACAAAAACGGTAGGCTATAATAAACTTGTATTTGGGTATATGGGATCAATAAAATCTCTGTTACATACAGACAATTTTTTACATTATAAAAATTTGATGAAAAAATTTCCTATTGTTTTTTTTGATACAGAGATTGGCAAAGATGTTACTAATAATGTTATTAGTAATAATATAAATTTTCCCGTAACATACACCACATATAATATTCCGAATGAAGTCCATTTTCAGTGTGATATTAATATTAGAGATCCTAATAAAGATGTATCAAAATTTAAAACTACTGCAAAGATTGCTACTGCGTCCGCACTAAATCATAATATAATTACAACTTATGATGAGGCAATTAAAGACATTTTACCAGTAGATTATCCTTTTATACTAAAAAGTTCTCACGAAGATGAATGTCATAAAATGTTCAAACTAGTTATAGATGATTACAATTCATCAAAAATTTTGTGGAATAGAGGATTAACCATCATGAAAAAAGTAAAAGAACGGTTAAAAATAGAAAATATAATCTTAAAATATATAGAAATTCTTAATTAATTATTATGGATAATATGCAATATAATATTATAATATTATAATATTATAATCGTTAAATAATTCGGTTTTATTCTTCTATTCTTAACTAACGAATTAACTACTATAACAATTATATTTTTATAGATATTGTATAATATTATTTATACATAACTATGATTATTAAAACCTTGCCTAGTTTTATTATATAATATATCGTGAATAGTATGGCGTATATTAATATTATTAAATATGATTGGGTTGATATTATGCTTCCAACAAATATAAGCCCACAGTGGTTGGTCCCGATGTGTTAAACAAGTAGTTGAATATATATTCCAAAAATCTTTGAGTGCTTCTTGTAGTTTTACATTGTTTGGATTATAACAAAATACAGTGTTTTCGTACATTGAAATATTGTGTGGCGTATTATTTTTTTTTAAATAAGATATCATTGAGTCCATGTTTTTCTTACTATCCTTTTTAGATTGAACTATACATTTACATTCTTCATAAACACTATTTTTTCTATATGGATGCAGTGATTGCATTATTTCCGAATCAGATGTTGACATATTATCTACCAAAATGTCCCATTTAATATAATCTTTAGGATATAAATGTCCGTCGCAATAAAATATTGCATCATACTCTTTATTTAAGACAGTTTTTATGTAGTCCCATCCCATAAACTTTATAAATCTGGATTTATAAATATTATTTTTTAAGTTTTTTAAAAATTTATCTTCAACATTTATTACGTCCCACGTCGTTTTAAATAAATTTTTATCTAGATTTGTGAACAGATAATAATCATAATTATTATTTTTATTAAAAAATCCTACGTGATCTATGTCTTTATAACTATCGGCGAATATAGATGTAATAAAACACACTTTATATTTTGGGATTTCCGCTTTATATATTTTTGAATTAATATAATATTCGGTTTTCTTATATTCTTCAGACATACTTATTCCTCCCCGAGACTGTCGATATGGTAGTTTACGACCATCCTCTGTCTCTTTTTGCACCCTCATAGTTTCCCGCCGCCGCCATTCACCCACCGCCGCCGCTCCGACAACAGCCTTCTGTCTTTGCATCCCCATAGCCTTCTGTCTTTGCATCCCCATAACCTTCTGTCTTTGCATCTGAAAAGCCTTCTGTTTTTGCACCTGTTCCTGTCGATGTTTATGTCTTTCTACATACCCGTTGGCATTGGTAAACATATTTTGCATTTGTTGATGATGGGTTATCCCTCGTTGGTTCATTATGTATAACATATTAAAATATATTAAAATAGATATTTTAATCGATTACAGAACTATTAATATATCTATCGATAAGCATTCATATAATAATTATTATCAATTCTATTATCTGCTAGCCAAAAACAATGCCCTCCCAACGGATTAGCACTAGACAATGTCTCCTGAGAAAACGTATTTGCGATACCGTGTGGCGCAACCGTCCCTAAATTATTATCTATCATCGACTTTGAAAAATATACATCTTCTGGGATATACCCACTCTTAAAAGGCTTTATTTTATCGATGCATTCTATCATTATTGACTTTGACCGTAGAGAAAATCCACCGTTCCCTACTCCATTCTTATTAAGACCGCTGGGGATTTTCCACGGTGCTCCTATATAATCGTATTTCAAGAAGGGCGATATATTTCCGTGAAATAACATCGTATCTTCTTGGTATATAAGAATTTTTTCGCCAACAAATCTATTCCAAAAATCCTTTGTCATTAACAGATCGCTATATTTCTTGGGAACCAGATTATCTATATCAAGCTTTATTATCTTTATTTTTGATTCAGTATCCTTATGAATGGTCTCGCACATTTTCTTCACCATCTCGTAATTTTTTGTTCCACATACAAAGGTATGATTCCAATCGTTTAGTTTAATAATTGTATTTCTCAATAAAAATTCTAAATGTGGCAAAGGGCGAAATTCTATTAAAACAGTTTCTTTTACACCACTCTTATCTCCGAAATTATTAATTTTAATATTTCGGAGAAAAGGTAGGTTAGATAAACATATTTGTCGATGAATTTCCTTTTTCGTATTTGGCTTAGATGCGTCACGTATTCCCAGATTCATCTGGATTGAATTTTGGGTGTATTTCACTCGGTTCTGTTTCTCTCGGTTCTGTTTCTCTCGTTTCTGTTTATCTCGCGTAAGCTGGAGTTGTCTTTGTTTTCTTAAAAACATAACCCTTTTATTTTTGTCTTGCATCTGTCGTTGCATATGTCTTTCGACATAACCATTCGACGTTGCAAACATATTGTGCATTTGGTGGTGCCGCAGCAATAGATTAATTGGCATAGTATAATATATATTAGATTATATTCTAATATATATTAGAATACTATTCTTTAGTATTTAAATAATAATATATAATCACTATAATATGCAAGAAAATAATGCGTATGTTTCCAGTAGAGGTATTCTAAAATCGTGTGACTACCATTCCCAAAATCCACATTCTAGTATCAGAGTATTGCATAAATATTTAGAACCTAATTATATTACAAATATTAAAAACCCATCTATATATGTATGTAGTAGAGCAATCCCTCATTTTATTAGGATTATGCTACCGATAATTAAAAAACCCTTTATTTTAGTTTCGGGTGATTGTGATGACACAATTCCAAATGAAATATTAAGTAATAACGACCTGAATAATCTATTACAAGATAAACGGTTAATTCATTGGTTTTGCCAAAATATGACGTTGGACCATAATAAAATTACTAAGATGCCGATAGGACTAGATTATCATACATTAACACAACAACCATTATGGGGACCAATTAGTAGTTGCCAAGAACAAGAAAAAATGTTGCAAACGACAAAAGACGGCTCCCTCCCTTTTTGGAGTCGTAATACAAAATGCTATGCTAATTTTCATTTTACTATGAATACAAAACTAGGTTATGACCGCAAAGATGCATATAGTAATATTGATAAAGAATTGGTTTACTATGAAAAAAATAAAGTACCCAGAAATGATACGTGGAATAAACAAAAACAATTTGCTTTTGCAATTTGCCCGCACGGGGGAGGTCTTGATTGTCATCGTAACTGGGAAGCGCTTATTCTTGGTTGTATTCCAATAGTTAAAACATCTCATATTGATAATTTATACGCAGACTTACCTGTATTAATTGTAAAAAAATGGGAAGATATAGATATAGATTTATTGAATAATACTATTAGGTGTTTTAAAAATAAATTTGAGAATAATCAATTTAATTATTCTAAATTATATCTCAACTATTGGTGCAACCTAATAAACTCATATAAATAATATATCTATTATAAATAGATGGAAAACAGAAATGTATTATAGTCGGATGTGTTAAAAATTGTGGCAGATTTATTAACAATGTATTCTCAAATATTGAAATTATTCAAAAACAATTCACACACGCCAATATTATCGTAGCATATGATACATCTAACGATAATACGTTAATCGGCGTGGTATATATTAGAATATTCACTACAACATCTCCAGCTTATCGATATCTATATCAGGTAAGATCACGTGAGATTCCCAAAAATATCTACAGAACGACCATTTAATCGCGCAATCCGTCGCATACCAGTCATCGTGAGCTTCCAATAGTCTCTTATCCAACCCTTTCGGCAAAAGGCCCAAATATGGGCGAGGGACAACATACGATAACTGCACCCAATCTTTTACAGGGTTTTTATCTCTCTTCTCTAACAACTCCACGTCAAAATACGGAATATATTTCGCTAAATCAACCAGCAGCGGGGGATACTCATACTTATATGTCCAGCGCCAATCCTTGCACCCCGTTGTATAATAGTTCATTGTCCATTCTAACCCTTCCAGATAATTCTTGCATATTTCTTTACACCTCGTATCATCTATATCTATTCCAAATAATTCTTTGTAATATCTCTCTCGCCACCCTCCCTCAAAGGGATTTATATATTCTTCGCACCCCCTATCCTTAATCGGCACGTCCATTAGTGCGTTGAACACGCGGTCCTCCTCTTTATCTTTATTATACCGAGGCCTCAGCTTGCGCCTCTTCCCATATTCTGTTGTAATATAAGAATGCTCATTCTCGCTCAACGCACCAATAAACTTCCGCAAATTCTTCCATATTATATTTTTTCCATCTGTCAAATATTCTTTCTTAGACATCAGAACGTCCTTATACGTCCCAATTAAACGAGCTATTCCATCTGTTCTAATATTTAACGCAGGGAAGTGCGGCATAAAATCATTCCCCAAGAAGAAACACAATAGAATATAATCAAATATAACCCGCTTCTGTTCTTGTGGGGAGCACGCTCCATTATTGTTTTTTAAGTCACTTCGAAAATCCTCCACCAGTTTAATCGCCAACTCTGGTATATCCATCAAATAATTCGTATTTGGGTCTAATGTTCGGTCTATGCTTTTTATAAAATGCGGGGTTTCGCGGAATAAATATAACCGATTGCTTATATGGAGATGATTTAGCGTAAGCATAATTAAGTCAGCATCTAGTCCATATATAGCTGTCGAAGACGACTCGTGATACACCGCATTATCACGTATGTATTCGTATATTTTATGTTCTCCTTCTCCCGCCTCATCTGAAGGCGACACAATCAGCTCTTCGAGACCGAACTTCTTCTTGTTTCTGAAAAATTGATGCACGCCGCGCCTAAGTTTATCCATAAACTCTGTGCCCGGCGTAATAGATACAGTATTCCATTGAAATGTACTGCTCTTCTGCGAACCGTCGACCGTTTCGCAAATATGTTTTTCAAACCAAGATTTATACCTCCGGTTCCTCTGCTGGTCTAATTTCGCGACAGGCGCAACTCCATCAAACGCAATAAATACACGGCGTCTTGGTTTTATTAAATTTATATAATATACTATTTTTTTGTTCACCAATTCGATCAATCTTTTCTCAAATGCCCGACTGTTATGAATATCCGTTATCTCTCGCACGCTATCATATATAATAGAATTACAATCCAAATAAAGATTATCCATTTTTGTTACCAGAGGATTGTATTTTTTTATAATAGAACGATGGCTCCGAACGATATGTGAGAAATAGCTAGGTATGCCCATTGTATTATATAAATTTTATGGTTTATATAATATTAACAAATTAACTATCGGGAAAAATATATGCAAATCCCCAACAATCGCTATTAATTCCAAGCATCTATAAACGAATCCATCGGATAAGTCAGCTATATGTATAGTCTATCTCATATTCATTTATTCAATATATGTATATTTAGCAATTTTGCAAATAAATCATAATTCTTTTCTCATCTTTATTGTATATTCCATATAATGAATAAGATTATACCGAATAATAGCAATTTAAATATTGATATTTCATCTACATCCATAACGCCGACTATCATTAAAAAAATTGCTCACTTGCAGAATATAACAAAGCGCACCATCCTCGCTGTGCAGAGATATAAATCACTAGATATTCTAGGAGCCAACGAATATAATATGTGCAACCTATCGCTTGAAAATATATTCTCCTCGTTAAAAACAATTCTATATCCTATTCAAAAAAAACAAACATATGACGCGGACCAAGTCATTCAAAAATTGCAGGAATTAAATAGCGAACTATCCGCAATATTCAAATCGTATGGCACCGAAAATATCGATGATCTTATTAATATATGCTTCGGTCAGGATTTCGTTAAACTCCGCGTTAAAAAAAAAGGATTTCTTGCTAGATACGATGTGATGAAGAAATATGTCCACCCTATTTCATACAAAGCCATTCGGTGGAAAGCAGATCATCCCAAAAAAAACAAACTGATACAGAAGAATCGCATTGTTGAAGATTTCACGATAGTAGAGTCCGCCGATACGTTGGAGTGCTTCGACCTGGGGCGCACAAGCAAATCATTCCAAACAAAGGTTTATGGTATTAAGTTTGCTATTCAAAACACCACAGAGAGAACAACACTTATTGTAAGCGCTATGGTAGACGATATTATGTTAAGCTGTCTAAACTATTCTTTCGTAGATGATAAATTGAAGAATTTTAAAGACAACCGCCCCGCAGGACCCGAATATCACTCACCCGAATTTAATATTTTCCTCGAAAGTATGTCTTTAAAGGACATACTTGTATACGATGACGATAAACTATATGCACGATTTATTGGTTATATAAATCAACTCGTGTTAATTAAACAAAAAACAATTTCACAGGTTACAAAAGAGTTTATCAACAGCGAGTTATATGGTCAACGCACAACAATTATTCAGTTGCTTATTAAATCGTGTGAGCACGAATATCAGTATTTAGCATACCTATTATATGACTTGTTATCAAATGACGTAAATGGTAACATCGACTCTGTTGAACAAACCATATTATTCGATAGTCTCCCGTGGGCAATAAAAAAGCATTTCAGGGATGCAATGAGACAAACAATAAACTATACCAACCACTTGACAAATATAGACACAAACAAGATCCCTCTCGAACAACAGATTTGTCTATTAAAGGCCGATGATACTATTAAAGAAAAGGCGATGCATAAATTAAAAGAAGTGAAAGCGAAATCGGAAGATTCTGGGTCTAAGGCACGACAATATCTTGAAGGCCTTCTGCGCATTCCATTCGGTATATACCGTAACGAACCAATACTGAGTGTTATCGACGATTGTGTTAATATTTTTAATTCTCTTGTTGAAAAGTTACAGCCTTCCGATAAGAACGCCTCTTTATTTCCTATAAAAAAAAACTATACCAGTGTTGAAGTATTTAAATATATAAAAATACTAGAGGAAAATTACCAGGAACAATTTTATAATGAATTGATTAAGGGCGTTTCGGCTAAACTAAATAAAATGAAACGCGATGAATTGGTGGAGTATGTATGCCATATTAATGTTATTCTTAAAAAACATAATATAAAATATTCCAAACTATGCCACTCCGGAAAACGTTCGCTGTATATGATACAGCAAATTCTTGCGTTTATTCAACATAATAAGGATAATACGGCGATTATTGCAGAAATATCAAAAAAGTATAAATGTATTGATAATAACCATGTTAAACTTCTTGAAACGAACAGTGCAGATATTAATAGTAAACAAGCCAAAATAAAAACCTACTTGTCGGATGTCAAAAATATACTGGATGACTCCGTACACGGGCACGATAAAGCAAAGAGACAAATAGAGCGTATTATAGGACAGTGGATTAATGGAGAGAAAACAGGATATTGTTTCGGATTTGAGGGACCTCCTGGTGTAGGTAAAACATCTTTCGCTAAAAAGGGGATTGCGAAATGCTTACAGGACGACGAGGGTGTCCCTCGTCCATTCTCTTTTATCGCGGTAGGCGGTTCATCTAATGGAAGCACATTAGATGGACATAATTATACATATGTTGGGTCGACGTGGGGGAAGATTGTAGATATACTAATGGACAACAAATGTATGAACCCCATTATTTTTATAGATGAACTAGACAAAGTTAGCCAAACTGAGCATGGCAAAGAAATAATCGGCATTTTGACTCATCTTATAGACCCCACGCAAAACGACTCCTTCCAAGATAAGTATTTCAACGGTGTCGACCTGGATTTATCAAAGGCCTTGTTTATTTTCTCCTACAATAATGCCGATATTATTGATCGCATTTTACTTGACCGCATACATCGCATTAAATTCGACTTTTTAAGCCTTGAAAATAAAATTACCATCACCAAAAAATTCTTATTTTCCGAGATATTCAAAAATATGGGGCTGGTCGACATGATAGATATTGGCGATGATGTAATTAAATATATTATTACTGAATATACTTGCGAGTCTGGTGTTCGTAAACTAAAAGAGATTTTATTCGAAATAGTTGGAGAGATAAATATCGCTATTTTAAAAGACAGTACTAATGTAACCCTTCCAATATGTATCACGGGGGATGATATTAAAAATAAATATTTGAAAAACAGACAGTCTGTTCGAATAAAAATGGTAAATACCTCTCCATCTGTAGGAATTATTACCGGTCTATGGGCGAATTCCGTCGGACAGGGAGGGGTGTTACCTATCGAGGCAAGACTTTATCCTTGCAATAACTTTTTGGATTTAAAATTAACAGGAATGCAAGGAGACGTAATGAAAGAAAGTATGAAGGTCGCGAAAACACTTGCATGGTCTTTGCTTACGAAAAAGCAAATGATCACACTTCAGGAAGATATGCATAAAACAAAATATCAGGGTCTTCATATTCACGTTCCGGAAGGCGCCACGCCAAAGGATGGGCCTTCCGCGGGAACAGCAATAACAGTTGTTATGTATAGTATTTTTACTAAAAAAAAGATTCGGTGCGATTACGCGATTACCGGCGAAATGTGCCTGCAGGGCAAGGTTACCGCAATTGGTGGGCTACCTCTGAAAATAATGGGAGGCATTCGGTCGGGTGTAAAACATTTTATTTATCCAAAAGAAAATGATAAAGACTTCGACGAATTTATGGAGAAATATAGAGATAATCCCATATTAGAAGGGATATGTTTTCACTCGGTTGAAACAATTAAGGAGGTATTTGATATGGTGTTTGTGAAGTAGCTACGGGTTAACCGTTATCCAACCACCATCCATTATAAATGTGGAGCTCGTCTTCGATTGTCACCTTATCTTGAATGCCTCGCTCCCATGAATATTTTTCGCCTGTTGGTTTATGGTAGTAGTATCCTCCGGGAAAATCTTTCGCAGGGCCATCAAACACGAAGTACCAATCATTCTTATTTGCATATGACATACTTATTATCGCGAAATATTCTTATATTATATAGCATATCATATAATATAATTCCCGATGCTGTATATCGTGTCAACGCTAAAATAATAAAACAAATTTAGGGATATTGCGAACCCCATTGCCATCTCTGCGGACCCCGATAGTAAACATATTTAATAAATAATAATAGTATATATTAAATATGATTGCTTGGTCATTGTCTAACATATTCCAATTTATATCATTTATAGCTCCTTCTCTGATTACGTTCTTCCTTTTTATGGCTAGTGTTTTTAACCAAGACCTTAAAGGTTTTGTGTATTTAGCGGGAGCATTGTTTGCAGCGTGTATAAACCGTATTGCCCAGAGTATAATTGGGACACCGGGAGATGATTACCGACCCGTTGCGTGCACATTCTTCGATGGATTGTTCCCTTTTAAGTTATTTGGAACAGAAGTTTCAACACAACCTTCGTCGAGCAGTATGTTTATCGCATTTACAACAACATACCTCATTCTGCCGATGTATTACAATAACCTAATTAATTATCCTATCATTATTACCTTTTTAAGTTTCTTTATCATTAACGCGTGGACAAACGTTGCAAACAATTGCACTCCGGCAACCGGGGCACTTTTGGGAGGATTGATCGGTGTTATATGTGGATTGACGTGGTTTTCGTTCTTTCATAGCTCGGGTATGGATAAATTATTATATTTCAACGAAACAGCTAGCAATAAAGTGATGTGTGAAAAACCGACAGACCAACAGTTTAAATGTTCGGTTTATAAGAATGGGCAACTTATTTCAAGCAACTTTACGTAAATATTGAACATTTTATTGATCGAATTTATGCAATATGCTTTGTAAATAACGCAATAAATTATTAACGTGGGTGGCTTTATTTCGAGTTACTATCATCATTTTTATCCCTCCTCTAGATATCGACATATAGTGTTTAAAGTAATTTATTATTGGTAATGTTCTCGCAAATTTATATTTACGAACACATTCCTCGTATGTAAAATTTGGTTTTTGCAATTGGGTATTTACGCGATTATGTAATTCCCACACGAATCTTTTTAAATCCTCTTTTGTTTTAACCATATTTGGTCTGCATTGCGTAATATTGACTCTGGCATGTTGCGAGCAGTAAGGGCAAGGCAAGTTTACGCAAATATTCGTTATATATGAGAGTAAAGTCCTTATCTCTTCTGGATGTTCCGGTTTTATTTTTTCAGCTAAAGTATGAAACATATACCAAGATGCGTTTCCCCATTGTTTTTTAGACATACTGTATATTATTTAAAGATTTTATTATACACAGTAGTAATGCAGATAACAGACCAGAACAAGAATCTATTTCTTAGTTTGTTGGAGGAAGACGATGTCACAGATAACGACAATGAGTGTTTAATCACATCTACCAAATTAACAGATAATTTTATTACATTGCCGTGTACCCATAAATTTAATTATGAGCCACTATTTGAAGCGGTTAAAATACAGAAGTTATCTAAGACTAGTTATCGCACGTTGCATCTGGCGATTAATGAAATACAGTGTCCTTATTGTAGGACAATCCACAATAAATTATTGCCGTTTGTCCCTACAGAAGCAAACAAGCGCACGATTATATCAATAAATGCACCTGATAAATTTTGCATGCACCATATGGAATGTTCTTGGAAATTTAAAAGTGGGATTCGAAAGAATACCTTATGCAACTGCAAAGCCTATAAAAGTGAAGTCGGGGTATTTTGTAAATCTCATCATTCCAGAATAATAAAACAAAAGGAGGCGGCGGAAGTATCCATCCATTGGAATGGAGAAATGGAGAGTTTAAAAAAATTCACTATCCCTCAATTAAAGGTTATACTACATAAAGGAAATCTAAAGAAAACCGGGAATAAAGCGTGCTTGATTAATAGAATAGTAACCAACAAAAAAAAATATACTACATGATTTTTTAATTTTTGAAAAAAAAAGGGCATTCTCAATTTGATATTTCATTTTTGGACATTTATTTTTGTCCATTTTCAGAAAATGAAATTGAGAACCCCCTTTTTTTTTCAAAAATTAAAAAATGCTACATAGTGAAGGAAAAAATAATCTGGTAGTATAAAAAACGTGTAGGATTCTTATGAAGGGCCAAAAAAAGGGCACTATTTTTTTTGAAAAACGGGTTTTGGAGGAAATCCAGCATATTTTTTTGAGCATTTAATGCTCATTTTCAGCATATTTATATGCTGCAATTTTGTCAGTAACAATAATAATAAAATAATTTATAACATCTGACCCATTATGGTAACGCGTATATTTTTGAAAAACCTGGTGGGTTTTTGAAAAGCAATTATGGTAACGATGCTCAAAAATGCTCAAAAAAATATGCTCACCATAACGGTGTATTTATTTATTATATTATTCCGCAATTTTAGTTATGGTGTGGGCAACCATTTTTTAAAAAATAACTTAATGACAAATATATATAATATACTATATGGCTGATGCGGGTCCCTCAATAAATATGATTTTAAAAAACACATATACCTGCGAAAAGTGTAATTACACGTGCGGTAAATATTTTTTATATAAACAACATTGTGCTACTAAGAAGCATATAAAGAGGGTTGGGTCTAATATTCCTTTGAGGAATACTATGTTATATAAATGCGAATGCGGCAAAACATATAAGCATGTTCAAAGTTATACTCGCCACATAAAGCGGTGTGAGAAATTTTCGACTGATGTGAGTATATTTTCGAATAAAAATGTTACTCCTAATAAAGAAAATGATGAGCTCCGCGGGATTATTACAACGCTTATTACACAAAATCAAAATATGCTAATGGAAAATAAAGAAATGCGGGAGATGGTTTCCGAGATGATACCAAAAATAGGAAATAACAATACTACAATTCAAAACAAGTTTAATCTTCAAATATTTTTGAATGAAACTTGTAAAGATGCAATTAATCTTACCGATTTTGTGGATACTTTAGAATTAAAACTGGATGATTTAGACAATACACTTCGAAATGGATTTATTACTGGGATAACCGATATATTTGTGAAAGGACTCAAACAACTCGATCTAAGCAAGAGACCTATCCACTGTAGCGATTTAAAGCGCGAGGTCCTTTATGTGAAGGATAATGATATGTGGGAGAGAGATAAAGATAGAAATACAATTAAACACGCGATAACATCTGTTGCAAAAAAACAAATAAATAAAATTAAGGAATGGGAATACGCCAACCCAGACTGGAATAAAACAGAAAACGGGACGACAAAATATATTGAGATGGTTCGAACGGTAACTAATGCCGGGTCAGAAGATAATTCAGAGAATAAGATAATCAAAACTATTGCAAGGGAGGTGCTTATAGATAAAATATAAATAATTTAATATCATTATGTGTATACATATAATGATAAAATGCGCGCTATATAAATTAAATACACGCAATACGTTTACCGATGTTAGTTTGACCCTTTGTCCAAAAGAAATAGTTATTCTTTTTAGAGAAAAGACATTCAGCATATTACATAGTGAGATTATATCGTTCTCCGTTAAAAAAAACGGGATTCATATCGCAATCTCCGGAGGAAAAGATCCGTTGAATATTGTTATCCGTCCACGCGACGCGTCTAAGAAAAACGTTATATATAGTCATCTGAATGATTATTGTAAAAAACAAATGGTCGAGGTAAAAAATCCTATGTTTGCGTGAAGACAATACATAAATAGAATTTATATATTTTAAAATAAATATAAGAATTATTATACATTTATTTATTATAATGTCTACCAAAGAAGAGTTGGTATCTAATATTAAAGAATGGATGAAAGTAGAGAGCGATATGAAGGCCTTGCAAAAGAATTTGAAAGAATGTCGAGCCCGAAAGAAATCATTAGCAGATGGCCTAGTTACTATTATGAAAACAAACGAGATAGATTGTTTTGATTTATCAGAAGGGAAGTTGCTGTATACGAAGACCAAGGTGAAAGCTCCGGTAAACAAGAAGCATCTAATGGTGTGTTTGGAAAAATATTTTTCTCAGGATTCTAATATTAACACAGACGAAGTGTGCGATTATATACTTGAAAATAGGTCGGTGAAGGAAAATGAAAGTATAAGACATAAACCAAATAAAAATATATAATTTTATTATAAATATGTTAAGCAATAATACACGTCGAAAGTTACAGGAACGTATGCCGATGGATATTTCAAAAACAGTATCATCGAGATATCCTACAACTGAAGATATTCTTTTAAAACCAGTATCATCGAGATATCCTACAACTGAAGATATTCTTCCAACGACTGATACATTGAAAGATATACCTCGCACCATAATCAGGGATAGTAAAAATATCGAGACTCGCGAAGATAATCCGAAAAGGCAAATGGCATTTTATTCCGGTATAAAAAAACTAAATAAAAGGAATAAGCTTCCGAAAACAATTACGGGGGAAGTTGATGTCTGCGTTTTCTGTTTAAAAAAGGTATACGATAGACCATATTTATTATTTAGCTTACAAAAGAGCGGCGATGTTTTTAAATGGCCTACTTATGATATTACAAAAGGCGGTTTTGCAGGAGCTACGTCTTATCTTCATTCTTATTTTAAGATAGATTCCTCGGTAATTACATACGAGGGATTAATTACAGAAAATGGTCGCACGAAATTATGGTTTCGATATTCAGATAAAATTGAGATTGTTCCTTTAAAAAATAAAGATGACCCTCATACTTGGTGCTTATGCGACGAAATAGTAAATCATAAGAAATATTTAACGTTTGAAATAGACAAAATGGTAGTGGATTTTTTCACACATAATCCGGATTTTAATTATATAACAAATCATTTAGGCGAAATATACGAAACTCCCGTCGTGGGGTATTACGGAAATCATTATTCCTCCACAGCATACATATCGGTTTTTGGGAGAAAAAGAAATGGCATCGGGATAAACGGGCCATTCTATTATTTTTCTCCATATAATGTTGCAATTAGATATTCAATATGGACTCATAATCACAAACAACTTAAAATATCTGATAAATTGTTAACCATCGATAATGATGGGAAATATACCGAGGGCGGTCTAGTTAGATTTGTAATTTTCTTAGGAAACACCCAAGTTTTATTCTCCGATGACGGCAATAGCCTTGGAACCTCCGAATCGTGGGCGGGGGAGTATAATACTATTATTAGAGCTCGGCGGCGCCTCCGCGCTGGAGACGATAATTATGAGTCTCTAATCGCCATTCGTAAGTATGACCAACAACTGCCTTTGTCTTATTATTATGTAAACACGTCGCAGAAAAACGCGACTCTAGATGCGGTAAATAATAAGAATATATTGGAGGTAGAGTAAATAATATTTTAGGAGACATAAATATTATTTATACAAGTAAATATTAAGATTTCTGGGTTTGATTAAACATCTGCACGCACTCATATATTTTTGCAGACTCGTTAATTGCGAAACATCCCCTACGCTGAGCGATGCCTAGAAACCCAACGATAACGTTTAATGCATCTACCTCTCCGTTGATAGGAACATCAAGTAAGTTTACTTGTGGCTTATCCTTCGTGTTTGGAGATACCTCCTTAGTGTCCGGAGATACCTCCTTAGTGTCCGGAGATACCTCCTTAATTGAAGCGTTACTTGCACTGGGGTTATCTTCGAGGCTTGACATTATAATGTTATAAAGGCGCAAATATTTAAGTATTTATTGCGAATATATATAATTATGTTATTTTGATAATATATATAAGGATGGGTTCATTAATGCAAGTAATATATACCATTTTTTGGACATTACTAGTAGTGTATATAACAACAGGAGCTTTTGAGTTTTTTGGCATAGGATTTGACGTATATGGGATTTATATGTTGTGGTATTCTACGCTTTCCATAATGAGCATATTCTTACCGAGTAACGTAGGAGATACTTTTAATGAATAGATATTATACGTTTTCGTCAGCGGATGTATTATTTAGTTCTAGTTTTGTAATATTAATCATTTCATTTGAAACACTTTCGTCCAGCTCATCTATAATCTCTTGGTTAGTAGGATCACGATGTCTTCCCTCTCTGAATATGGAAATTATATTTTTTATTTTATTGTTTACATCACCGTCGCTCTTTCGAATAGCATCTATATTTTTAATAACCGCTTCTCTTTCTTTATTTGGTTTATATACACTTAGTTTACTAGATTCAAGCGTTCCGCAAATTTCCGGTTTTTTTAAGGAGGCAAATGCTTCGTTTTTTTCCATTAATTCTCTCTGCATATCATCCTTACATTTAGCTGAACAAGAAAATTCCTTCTTGAACTCGTCTGTTATCTTAGGAGATATTGCCGGACTTGTTTCCATTAGACGGTCGAACTCCTCCTTTGAGCTTTTTAACATTTGAATAACCGGAGTGCGTTCATCCGGAGACTTTGAAAGGTCTACTTTAAGATTTCTATAAAATTTGTCCCACGATAGACTACTAACACGATGTGCTTCGTTTAATTCACCAATCTTAAGAAACTGCTGAATTGTTGTTATGATCCCCGCGAATATATTTACGGCGCCAATTGCGACCGCTACATATTCTCGTGTCGAACCCGTAAACTTATCTTGTGCAAAGTTTGCTGTCCCTGTTAAGGTGCTCATTATAATTACTGGGATTGTAAACCACGCATTCGCCCTTTTATAATGCTGATGGGATCTACCGTGAAGCCATCGGTAACAAAGTGCCTTGTCTGCCCATTCTACTATAATATTTTCATGTCCCTCTGTCCATTTTGTATTATATAATTTATCATTTTTAATTGGTGTTTCTGTCACACTTTCCATATTTATATATGTAAAACAAATATTCTATTATTAATGTATGGACGTGCTAAATAGTATAAATGGCGAGTTCCTGAAGATGAAGGTTGTTCGTGAAGAAATACTTATTTCATTTGACGAAATAAAATCTAAAATCGAATCACTAGCTAAGGTGTATATTGAAATCACGAGCCGCCATAAGAACAATGAATGTATAATTGGACTCGACTCATTGTATTTTCAAAACGAATTGATAAAACTAGAATATAAAAATCTTAAAGAACCGTTTGCGTTTATAAATAATAGGATTTATTGTGAATATTATAAACTGTATCACGCCATTCGCTCTTACATAAAAGATGAATTTCACCCAAGTTTTATAGCGGTAAATTGCAATACCGATTCAACATTTCCTGTTTATAAAAGCCTTAACCCCCTAAATATATATGATTTTTCTCTTGTTTCAAAGTTATATTCTAATATCTTCGATATGTTGAAGAAAATAATAGCACAACTAGGTGATGAGGAAAATGAAAAATTAATAGACCAAGAACATATGAAGATGGGTTTGAATATCGACAACGTTTTGCACTCCCGCGCATATCTTAGAACTATTAAGCACGAAAAAACAAAGATGTTTGCATTATATCTAAAGACATTTCAAAGACACCATTTAAAGTATTTGACTAGATTACAGACTAAAATAAAGCTTGTGTTGGATATTATTCACGACGACATTGGACTAATAACAAATAAAAATGTAGGAGAATTAGAGATTCGCGATAGTAAATTTGATTCTACGGAAGAACAAGTGAACATTGTAATTAATGAAATAGTTTCTATAATATCAAATGAATAATGATATAATATATTTTAACTTCATAAAATTGAATCATAAATAATATTTTATTCAAATAATACATATGGAACGCCGTCTAACTAAAAAAGTTCAGAAACATAATGATGACCTAAAAGAAGGTATTATGGGGTGGTTGGTCGACAATAGCCTTACTATTTCAGAGGTTTCTACGAATACTAACAAAATCGATGAATTTAAAACATTTATGGGGAATTATCCAGATATAATGTTTACAAAAGAAGATTTCCTAAAGAGGAATCGTGTGAAGAATGTCGCCCCACAATGTGAAAGGTGCGGTGCTAAGCGGGCGAACGGAACACAATGCACTAGGCGAAAGAAAGAAGCCGGTAAATACTGCGGCACGCATAGCAAGGGAACACCTCACGGCGAGATTTCCCCCTCTGACGGGGATGTTCCATCCGTAAAAAAAGTCGAGGTTTGGACAGAGGATTTCAAGGGCATTAATTACTATATTGACTCGGCGAATAACGTTTATAAAACACAGGATATTATGGAGAATAAACCGAATCCTGCGGTAATCGCAAAATGGGAGTTGGTGGGTGGAAAATATGAAATTCCGTCTCTCGGCGTGTAAGTTAATCACGTAATGTTAAATAGTGCGAGTGTCTTTCCATCAACAAGATAGTATCGTTATCTATAAATGTAAATTTTTTATATTCTCTATTAATTTTACAAATGAGAGTAATTAAATATTCTAACATATAATTCATTATTTATGTTTATATTTTCATATTATTTTATAAATATTAATAATTATTAATATTTATAAGATTTCATATCAACATAGGACATTATTTATGACTTTATCATCGCCAATGTTTGCTCCATAACAATCAAACATTTTTGCAGTAGCAAGTATTCAAATAACATTATTGCTTGAAAAATGTCACAGCGTCGTCTTTCTGCTTCGTCTAGCTCCGAATTTAGGTACTACGTCAGCTCCATCTTCTTCTTATCCTTTGTACTGAGCTGATCCCAGTAGGTCGCGCTTTGGTCATACAGAGCATCCCGTTGCATCTTCTTCTGCTGGATCTCCGCCTCGCGTAAGCCCTGCGCCGCCGCCTCCGCCTCCTGCACCGCTTCTTTCTGCGCTTTCACCATCGCCTGCTCTGCCCGCTCTGCCGGCGATAAAGTTCCTCCTCTCTGTAAAGATTTGCGTCGGCGGCGGCGCCGTTTACTTTTTAGTCCGAGATGTTTTTTTGCGAGGAATCCGTCTACGGCGATGAGAACGGGAAACCTTGCGTTTGTGAGAAACTCTACGAGAGCGGAGGCTATATCTGTCACGTCTTCTACTTCGCATTATTATATAATATTAAGAAAATAAATAAAGAACGCTGGGTTGCCGTTGATGTTATTTTTATCAATTATAAATATATAATGGAATTGATAAAAGAGTATAATATATTGCTGCTAGATTTTTTAAAAACCTGCGATATAAACTGTTCATTGATGGAGGACCTCGAGGGTCTACAGATACCTCGCGAAAAGCTATTGAACCTAGAGATATATAATAAGGCTTCGTCGCATATACCTAGATTTAAAAAAAAGGTGTCTTCTTCTTATTTAACTTCTCTTCAATCAACCGCGCAAAAAAACCAGAAATGGCCTTTTATTAACCTTTTGCGACAAATACTGAAAACATATAATTATAATCTTACTCCTAAACGATTGGCGAATGGCTATACAAAAACCGGAAAAAAACTTTATAGACGGATATTTCTGATTTCTATGATTAATCCACCTCCTCAATCGTAGGGCCTTCGTCCTCGCCGGCCATATCGGGCATTCCAGACATATCAGGCATTCCAGACATATCAGGCATTCCAGCCATATCAGGCATTCCAGACATATCGGGCATCCCGCCACCAGGCATCCCAGATGGAGCCAGTTTAGCAAGAATTGGAGCGACTTTATTACGGAACTCGGTGGTTCTATTATTAAACGTATCGGCACTACCGTCCTCATTCTCTCCCAACCACGTATCTTCCTCTGAACACATCTCATCTAATTTTGTCTTATCCTCTTCATCTAGTCCATCCTTTCCCGGAGTCGTTTTTGTCTGAAAAAGGAGGGCTTCATAACTATTCTTCGACTCAATTTTCGCCTTAACCGCCTCATCCTCCTCCTTATATTTCTCCGCATCTTCCACCATACGTTCGATCTCCTCTTTGCTCAATCGCCCTTTATCATTTGTAATAGTTATACTAGCGGTTTCGTTTCTCGCCTTGTCGCAAGCGCTTACATTTAAAATCCCGTTTGCGTCCACATCAAACGAAACCTCAATCTGTGGGGTGCCGCGAGGAGCCGGGCCAATTCCCTCCAAGTTAAAAGTCCCCAATTTATTATTATCAACTGTTCGAGTTCGCTCACCCTCAAATACTTGAATACTAACTGCTGGCTGATTATCAGCATACGTACTGAACGTTTGCGACTTCTTTGTGGGGACGGTAGTATTCCTCTCAATAATCTTTGTCATAATTCCTCCTGCAGTTTCCAGTCCCATACTAAGAGGCGCAACATCTAACAATAAAACATCGCCTATGTTGCTAGAATCATCACCACCTAGAAGTGCTGCCTGAACCGCTGCACCGTATGCAACGCACTCGTCGGGGTTAATGCTGTGATTTAGCTCTTTCCCGTTGAAAAAATCCCTCAACATAGACTGAATCTTGGGTATACGTGTTGTGCCCCCAACCATAATAATCTCATGAACGTCTCCTTTTGACATTTTTGCATCGCGCAACACCTTCTCGACCGGGTCAATCACCTTCTTAAACAAATCTGCACATAGAGACTCGAATCTCGCTCGCGTGACATTGTAAGAATAATCAATGCCGTCTTGTAGAGATTCTACGTCAATCGTAGCGCTAGAAGATGAACTGAGCGTTCTTTTTGTTCTCTCGCACGCAGAGCGAAGTCGGCGGCGGCCGCGAGAAGTAATCTCCTTCACTCCTTTGTTTTTCTTAATAAAGTCCTTCTCACAAAACTCCACGAGACGCGTATCGAAATCTTCTCCACCCAGGTGTGTATCTCCGGCGGTAGCCTTCACCTCAAAAATCCCGTCGTCCAATGTTAGTAGAGAAATGTCGTGCGTGCCTCCACCTGTATCGCATATAAGAACATTCTTTTCGCCATCTTTAAGTTTATCCAACCCATAAGCAATCGCCGCCGCGGTCGGTTCGTTAATTATCCGGAGAATATTTAACCCGGCAATAGCCCCTGCGTCTTTTGTCGCCTGGCGCTGAGAGTCATTAAAATACGCCGGAACAGTAACAACCGCATCGCTTACCTTTTCGCCAAGAAAGCTCTCAGCAATTTCTTTCATTTTAACAAGAACCATCGCGGAAATCTCCTCCGGATTAAATGTTTTATCCTTTACAGGGACATAAATTTGCGGCTTGCCGTCTTTATTCCTAATCTCGAACGTCATGTGCTTTTTATCACGAGTTACGGTTTCGTCATTATAATTTTTACCGATTAAACGCTTCGCGTCAAATACGGTATTTTTTCCGTTAGATGAGACCTGGTTCTTTGCACCTTCTCCAATAAGTCTCTCATTCTCCGTAAAAGCTACATAAGAGGGCATCGTGCGATTCCCTTGGTCGTTTGCGATAATTTCAACGCGGTCGTTCATCCAAACACCAACACACGAATATGTTGTCCCAAGGTCTATTCCGATAGCTTTTGGCATTGTGAATAATATTATATGAAAGGCTTTATATGATATTATTATATTTATTAAGAAGGGTTTGAATATAAGTATTATATTATTATTTATTATAATGGAATACTATAAAATGTTTGCGATATTTTTTGGAGTTGTCTTCACAGGGTGCATCTTTTCATATGGTGCATTATATTTTAGAAAGAATGGATATTCTCATTTTTACAAAATACTAAAAGAGGACGAGGCTAGGCTTCGCAATATTCTCAGGGGAAATAAAAAAAGTGATAGCGACTCAGAGTTAGAAATTGTGGTTGAATCGGAAGACGAGAACCACATTGTTTAATGCGCGCCATTCTAGTTATTTCATTAATCCCGAAAATGCTCTATTAAAAAAGGTGCTTGACGCGGTGTCTGTTTTAATATTCATATCATCCACGTGTTCGAGGTCGTCTGAAGAATGACCGCTATCGCTAACATTCTTGTTATTTTCCAGATAAGTTTCGGGATTAGCGATACACCCCTCCTTCCTATATCGAATTTTATATACCACGGTGGCGGCCATAGAAAAAAACAATGAAATTGAAATATAAGAAGGGGCTTTCATAATGTAATCTGTGTTAAATAGAGACGGTTCTTGTAAGATTTTAAAGTTTCCAATGTTACAATCCGATGTGGATTTTTTATATTCTTCTAAAAACTTTTTAACAATCTTTATATTTGACTCGGTGATGTTTTCACTCGTGGACGAATCGCCATAATCTATTCCGTTTTCGGTAGAATATATCATATATTAAGTATATGTTATCCTATTTATATATAAATATTTATTCATATAATAAATAATTATGTATTTATTTGGAGCAATTGTGTTTTCAATCGCGGAGAGAGCGATGAGTAGGCATTATAATATATTTTGATTTAAATATAAAATTGATTTGAAATTAAACACTTATTTATACTTAAAGAACATAAGATGTCTTCTGAACAAACCAAGTTTTATGGGGTTGATTCAACTGATGATTATAGTCATGAAAATAAATTAAAAACCATACTCCCTTTATCAGCTATGAAATATAGTTTAGATAATAAATATGAAATACCTTATATAAAATATGATCAAGAAAACGGTGAATTTATTATAACTAAATTAAATTGGGAAAATTTTAATTTAACAGGTGAATTATGTACTGAGAAAAAAATAACTGATGAAATATGTATTAATTTTCCACCACATGATATTGTAATTAATGATGAAAAGGATTTTGAATCAAAGGTCTGTATAGTTCCTTGTCATAATACAAAGAAACTATTTGAAACTATAATTCGTCAGAATAATATAGCTTGTTGTATTCAAAATATAGTAAATTCGTCACCAGATATAAATAGTATTACAGATAATTTTATACAAAAACCATATATATTACTATGTTTATATGATAGTGAGGGGTTAAAACCGATTGTATTATCAAATAAAGCATTAATTTATATGTGTCGTAAATCTTCATCAAATTCAAAAAGTAAAAGAGCAGATATTATATGTAATTATATTGATTCTATGTTAGAAGAATATTCTAAAACAAAAAAAATCACATACAAAGAAGGGAAAGCGGATACGGTTCCACATCAAAAAATAACATTATACCCAATTGATTATATTCCAAATTTAAAAGAAACAATCGATAAAATAAAATATATAAAATACTCCGAAATAATTGAGGGGAGTGTATGTAAAACAAGAAATATATGTGATTATATTAATGCAAGTTCCTATCAGAAAAAAATAGATGCTCTTGAATTGGAGAATAAATTACTAAAATTAAAATTACAAGAACAATAATATTCATTTATTTACATAACTAAGCAATATATTTCTTAGTTTTATTGACATTAATGGAGGGACGGAATTTCCTATTAATAATTGATTATTTTTTTTTTCAATAAACTTAAAACTATCTGGGAAAGTTTGTATTTTAGAAATTATATCAATTGTAGGATTCAATATTTGATCCCTTATTTTACAAGTATCTCCTTCATGAAATTTATATTTCGGAGGCATTCTTCTCATACAACCTCTAATTGTAGGATATAATTCATCAAAAGAGAATACACCCCTTCTTGAATAATTGCAAGGATGTCTATAAATATCTGTAAGTTGTGTATCTAATGAGATATTATTTTTAGTTAAATATTCTGTTAAACTATTACATTTGTTTTTTTGTGATTCAAAATATTCTTGTAAAACACCATCACAATCATTCAATACACCTATTATAATAATTCTTTTTCTTAAAGACGGAACACCATAATCTGACATATTAACTATATTTTCGGTTAAACCATAATTATATTCTTTTAGTTTAGATATGATATTTGTATAAATATCTTTACCTACTGATTTAATGGTTGGTACATTTTCCATTATAAAATATTTAGGTTTAATATCACAAATTATTTCTATAAATTTAGTTGTCATAGAAGATCTATCTCCTAATTTTTTTTTCCCTGCTACACTAAAGTCTTGGCAGGGTGGACCACCAATAATTAAATCTATATCTTTAAAATTGTCTATATTTATTTGATTTACATCAAAATATTCTGCTTTATTACCTTTAAAATTAAAATTATAAGTTTCAACCGCATCTTTATTAAAATCATAAGCTTTAACTACACAGAAATTATCATCGGTTTCAAACCCATAATCCAATCCACCACAACCTGAAAACAATGACAAAACATTGAGCTTAGGTTTAACATTTACCATATGTTTCTTTTTAATCTTAAATTTTTTTGGTTGTTTTGATTGGTGAGTATCCATAACGTCTGTATTTACAATTACTTCTTCATTTTTAACAATCAATTTTTTATTTAATTCTTTTAATTTTTCTTCAACTGCCTTATCTACAAGTGCTTTAATTTTATCAGCATTATTTTCACAAGGCGTTTTGCGTCTATTATGAGAATCATAGTGAGATTTTTGAGAGAATTCCTTTCCACATCGTTCGCATGAATATTTAACCATTTTCGTTATATATTGTTAATATATTTTATTTTTTAAATCAATTTTATAAATTAACTTAAATTAACAATTTCTGTTAATTCCCTAAATATTAGAAAGTCGGCGTTTTAAATGTTCAAAGGTGTAAAAGAAACAATAAAAAATGGCTAATTACGGAGATTCTTGTGACTGGACAAAGACACTCCTTTGGATCACGCCCTCGTGCTTGCTGACCGGGATTATCGCGGCATTTCTAGGGCAATGGGATACTGCAATTGGAGAGGTGGCGGTGTTCGTCACGTCGGTGCTACACTGGCGCGATCCTCGTCCTGGTTCCCGTTTGCGGATGCTCGATATGATAGTGGTTCGGGTGAGCTTGGTGGTTCATCTTCAGGCGATCTGGTTGGCGGCATCAATCTTGTTGCTTGGTGCTATGGTTGTCTCGATTGCGTGTTTTTGCTGGTCACATCATAGAGACTCTTACGCACACCACGCGGCGGGATGGATTATGGCGTGCGTGTCTAACCTGCTTCTAGCGCGAGAGAGATATTTGTAAAAAAAGAAAAAGAGTGAGTAGGTGGAAATGGGGATAGATAATTAGTTTTTAAGTTTTTTAGTTTTTAAGTTTTTTAGTTTTTAAGTTTTTTAGTTTTTAGTTTTTTAATAGGGGGCAATCACTCATCATCGCTTGCCCAAGAGGAGGAGTCGCAGATGGGTGTGAGGGAGCTGCGCTTGAGAACAGGAATGCACATAAGGTCGAGGTGATTATCAAATTCGATCTCCTCCTCGAGAGCCTTGTCTGCCGACTCTAGCTCCTCGTCGGTGTAGGCGGTCTGAGCGAATAGGCGTAGGTGAAGCTGCTCCTCGCTGTTTGCGTAGGAACCGTGAAGCTTGGCGTGCTCAAGAGTGATCTTGGGCTTCATTCCAGACGGGGCCCAGTCTTCGACAACCTGCGAGCGAATCCAGTCAGGCAAGGTGTAACCCAGCGACCCTCGCTCGAGCATCGCGTTGTTCTCGACGTTGTAGCAATTCCAGATGTCTTGTTCGGTGCAACCACAAGAGCTGCAGATACGGTTGACCTTGGAAAGGGCGCTCTCGCTGAGTTGCCCCCACGTTAGCGGTTTAGGTTCCTCCGCACAAGACCTGCCTGCAACTTGGCTCCACGTCGGGCCCTCGTTGTGTCGGTAGGTCTTTTCCATCTTGTCCATCTCTGCGGCCGCCCGCATCTCGTTCGCCGTGTAAGGCCCACCTCCAAACGTTGTGTCCGAGATTTGAGTGGCCGCCTGCGCCGCCGCCACCGACCGGCGCTGGTTGGCAGACATAGGGAAGGTGTCCGAACGGTGGCTGCTGCGGTAGGGCGTGTGCGAGGAACGGCGACCCTTTGCGCCTCCGCCCTGCGCGTTCCTCTCAGCAAGCTTGGGGCAGAACTTGGGAGTGTGTCCGGTGCACTTGCAGTAGCCGCACTTCTGCTGCAAGAGGTGAGGGCAGACGACGACTCCGTCCGGTCCGGGCTTGTCCTTGACGAAGTGGCTGGTGTAGACGCTCTCCGGCTTTCCGGCAGACTTGCATACGGGGCAGAACTTAGTCTTTGCCGGCTTGGTCTCGGTGCGCGACTTACCCACAAGCTTGGGACAGAACTTGGGAGTGTGTCCGGTGCACTTGCAGTAGCCGCACTTCTGCTTCAAGAGGTGAGGGCAGACGACGACTCCGCCCGGTCCGGGCTTGTCCTTGACGAAGTGGCTGGTGTAGACGCTCTCCGGCTTTCCGGCAGATTTGCAAACGGGGCAGAACTTAGTCGACATAGTATGTAGTAGGAAGATTTGTGTAGAAATTAGTTGATTAGAATAATGTGCTACGGTATCATAACATTAAGGATGGAAAAGTGTTTCAATTTTTTTTGAAAAGGAAAAAGAGGAAAAGGGCTTTGTTTAGGAGAAATAGAAAGAGAAAAAAATGTGGAGTAATATATATAATGAGAAAGGTGGGTTCATCAGCACGACGTTCATATGCGTTGCGTAGGAAGTATTCGCCGTGTAGAGGATTAATGACAGCGAAATGCC
>Ga0206128_1000754_pt1 | contig 35005 bp, 23 predicted proteins | sample Helgoland_Spring_7_FD_148601 | JGI IMG/M metagenome (GOLD analysis project Ga0206128, IMG submission 148601) | Pelagic subsurface seawater microbial communities from Kabeltonne, Helgoland, North Sea - Helgoland_Spring_Bloom_20160426_1 | ecosystem: Environmental > Aquatic > Marine > Epipelagic ... | reverse complement strand
TGCTGAGTATTGATGAGGACCCCACAGTCCTCGCGGGGTCGTGGGACGACACGCGATCAGTCATTATTGAATTTCCATCCAAAGAATCTGCGTTGGCTTGGATGACATCTGATGACTACCAGGCCATCGCGAAACACCGCGATGCGGGCAGCACCGCAAACTCCATCTTAGTAAAGGGGTTAGAGGTCTAGGTATTCCTCCGCCCGTCGCAACAAGACGCCTCTGCACCGGCGACGGCCACCAAACGATATTTGACCCAACACCATCAGAATGACTGGCCTACGTTGTCACTGGGCAGGGGGAAGACCTGCGTCAAATGATTTGATGCGTCAACGGGACTTATTCGTCACTGGCCTTGCGCAGGCCGCCCAAACCACCCGAGCTCACCGAACGAGGTTCCAGGCGCGCTCGTGGCCGTAGTAAATAAAGAACTTAATGACGAATTCGGTGCCACCAATCATCATGGCAACCCCAATCTCCCCTGTCACTACGAAGGCAATGCACGCGGTCGTGAGTGTGGCTGTTATCCGCCAAGTAAGTGCTTTTGCAAGCGCGCGGACGCGGGAGTCCGGGTTTTTTAAGTCGGTTACGAGTGACATAAAACATCCTTAAAAAGCACGCTAGCGTCTGCAGGCATGCTTATTGATCCTGGGCACGTGTCGATATGAGTTCGACCAGTTCTTTTGCCGAATCTTCCACTGTCCGTCCGTCTGTCGTCAGGACCAAGCTGGGATTTTTAGGCGACTGATATTCGCTGTCTATGCCTGTGAAATTAGGTAACTCGCCGCTCCGCGCTTTTTTATACAGACCCTTAGGGTCGCGCTCTTCGGCAACAGCAAGGGGCGTATCAACAAAGACCTCAAGGAAATCGTCGGGCTCAAATAAACTCTTTGCCATGTCTCGCTCGTCACGAAATGGCGAAATAAAGGCCGTGAGTACGATCACACCTGCATCCAACATGAGCTTCGCAACCTCGGCGATTCTCCTGATGTTTTCCACTCTGTCGGCCACCGTAAACCCAAGGTCCTTTGATAGCCCGTGGCGCACGTTGTCACCGTCCAAGATATAGGTCCGATAACCTTGCTCATGGAGGATTTTCTCTGCCGCATTGGCGATCGTCGACTTTCCCGAACCTGATAGACCGGTGAGCCATACCACTCTGCCGCGGTGTCCCGATAATTTTTCACGGGCGGCTCGGTCCACCGAAAGCGCCTGTCTGTGCACATTAGAGGATCGGCGAAGCGCAAACCGAATCATTCCTGCGGCAACGGTTGCATTGGTGTAGCGGTCGATCAAAACAAAGGCGCCCAATCCCGGGCAATTGGTATAGGCCTCAAATGGGATTTCAGCATCTAAGGTAATTTGCACATTGGCGATCTCGTTGAAGGAAAGCTCCCTGCCCGATAATTGCTCGAAGGTATTCACGTCATACTTAAACCTAATATCGGTGAGGCTCGCATTCGCTTGGCTCGTGCCGAGCTGGAAACTGTAGCGTCGTCCGACATAGCCCGGTTCGTTGTCCATCCACACCAGCTCTGCCTCAAATTGATCCGACACTTCACACGGTGCATCGGCGGCGACAATCAAGTCCCCGCGCGACAGGTCAATTTCACGATCGAGCGTCAAGGTCACTGCCTGATCAGTCACTGCCTGGTCGAGGTCATTGCTTGACAGTACGATCCGATCAATCGCCGCCATTTGACCCGAGGGTAGTGCGCGAATTTCATCACCGGGCTTAATACTGCCGGCGACCACGGTCCCTGAGAAACCACGAAATTCGGCATTGGGTCGATTCACCCATTGCACCGGGAACCGGAATGCGTGTTGGTTAAGCCGGTCTCTGATGTCAACGGTTTCCAAGAACCCCAAGAGCGTGGGCCCTTGATACCAATCCATTGTGCCAGAGCGCTCGATAACGTTATCGCCCTTGAGCGCAGAGAGCGGAATAGGCGTAATGGATTTAAATGCCAGGTGCTTACGCAGGACCTCATACTCTTCACAGATCGCATTAAAACGGTCTTGAGAATACCCAACGAGGTCCATTTTATTGACCGCTAACACCACGTGCTCGATGCCCAGCAGTGACGCAATGAAGGAGTGACGTCGGGTTTGGGTCAGCACGCCCTGACTGGCGTCAATGAGGATAATCGCCACGTCTGCGGTCGAGGCGCCCGTCACCATGTTGCGGGTATATTGCTCATGCCCTGGCGTGTCGGCGACGATGAATTTACGTCGATCGGTATTGAAGAAGCGATAGGCGACATCAATCGTAATGCCTTGTTCGCGCTCTGCAGCCAGACCATCAACCAGCAACGCAAAGTCAATATCGGCGCCCTGCGTGCCGACCTTTTTTGAGTCCGATTGCAGCGTGGTGACTTGATCTTCAAAAATCATTTGAGCTTCGTAAAGCATGCGTCCTATCAGTGTGCTTTTACCGTCATCCACTGACCCGCAAGTGATAAAGCGCAAGAGGTCGAGCTTAGATTGAGTGTCGACGTAGTCGTCCACTCGCGCTTGCATGTCTGTTTGGTTCTGCGGATTTAGCATCAAAAATAGCCCTCTTGTTTTTTCTTCTCCATCGACGCACTGCCATCGGAGTCAATGGCCCGACCTTGACGTTCGCTGGTGCGACTCTGCAGCAACTCCAGAACAATTTGAGATAAATCGGTAGCAGATGACTCGACGGCGCCCGTTAAGGGGTAGCACCCCAACGTCCGAAAGCGCACGGTTTTCATCTCAATAGACTCGCCGGGAAGCAACTTCATTCGGTCATCGTCGACCATAATGAGCATGCCGTTGCGTTTGACGATGGGTCGCTCGGCGGCAAAATAGAGCGGCACAATCGGTACATTTTCTCGATAAATGTATTGCCAAATATCCAACTCCGTCCAGTTTGACAGAGGGAAGACTCGTACGCTTTCTCCCGGCGCTTTTCGGCAGTTATAGAGGTTCCACAGTTCTGGCCTTTGGTTCTTTGGATCCCAACGATGGCTTTTGTTGCGAAAGGAGAAAATACGCTCTTTTGCCCGACTCTTTTCTTCATCTCGCCGCGCACCACCAAAGGCCACATCAAACTGGTGCAGGTCCAACGCTTGCTTCAAACCTTGAGTTTTCATGACGTCGGTATGCAACGCACTGCCGTGATCAAAGGGGTTGATGTCTTTTTCAATGCCCTCTGGGTTGGTATGAACGATAAGCTCCATATTCGAAGCCTCCGCCATAGCATCGCGAAAATCGTACATGGCTTGGAACTTCCACCGCGTATCCACATGCATCAGGGGAAACGGCGGCGGACTGGGGTAAAAAGCTTTGCGCGCTAAATGCAGCATGACGGCCGAGTCTTTACCGACCGAGTAGAGCATCACCGGATTCTCTGCCTGGGCCATCACCTCTCGAATAATATAAAGACTTTCGGCTTCGAGCCGGTCCAAGTGAGACAACCTCTCGGATTGTGTTTTGGGCATCGTTTTAAGCTTCCTTACGTCATGATCACTGGCCGCGGGGGGCTCGCGGAAATGCCCCATAGCGATATCAATGGTTGGCGCCAGCTTCGGCACCTGATCCTCGAATCGTCGACAAGCCGCAACCATCGATCCCGAGGGGAAAAATATGGTGCCCTTGCCTGCAGATAAACGCGTCAGTCCCTCGACCAAGGATGAAATCTGCGCGTCGCGTACTAGACACCAGCGCTTAGCGCCCTTGCCGTCTTCTGCAACCAGGACCTTATAGCCCAAGGTCTTCTGATCATCATTGTCGACCGGAAGATCATGCAGTTGCACAAACAAAGCGGCCTTGCGTTTCTTTCGAGTCCCACTGACGAGGGTATTAAGCACCAGTTGAATGGCGGGTCGGTTTAACTCGTCCACCTGATCCTTAGAATGGTGCGAGCTCTCAAGCCAAGGAATCGTTGATATCCAGCGTTCTACTGTGCGCTTAGCAGGGGCCTCACCAGTACCGTCCAACGAGAGTCTTAGGTCTTCGAGGCTCCAGGTCTTGTCGTACCCACCCGCCACGAGCGCTTGTTTATGGTGCAGTTCCACGTTTTCTTTGCTCATAGTGTTGTCGCAAAATGCTTTTATAGAAAAACAATATAACAAAATAGTCTAATTTTGTTATAAATTATTAACATATGAATTGGAAAGCATTTTGCGACATTAATTATTCCCTTTGATCCGCCAGATACTCTTGGGCGGACGGCGCCAGAACCGTCCCGCAAGCGCAGTCACTGCGACGTGAGGGAAGGTCGATTTTTTGCCGACGTCTCATTTATAGTACTTTCGACAGATCGCAGCGCGGCAGATCAATCTGTCGAACCGATTGCCGGTGTCGAGTCGCCCTAAGTAGAGGGCGATTACTCGTACCGAGAAGTCGATATGGATGCGTGTTGGGTGAGGTAAGGCGTGAGACAATCATGACTCATTGCAATGAGTTCGCGGATGCACGGGTAAACGGAGTCGTAACAATGCAACATACGCAAAGCCAAATTCTCGATGGCCGCGAACTGCGAGGTGGTGGGAATGCGAGACTTGAAATCGACGGAGTGCCGTTCGTCAATTTTTCAGGCTGTAACTACCTCGCGTTAACCGACAGGCCGGAGCTTCGGTCTGCCGCGCTGAATGTTTTGCAAGACGGCGCCGGGTTCTCTCGATATTTGGTAGACGCCTACGGCGGCTATGACCCCTACTTTCGTGCGGCCGAGGAAGAGGCCGCTAAGTTCTTTGGGACCGAGGCCGCAGTCTACTTACCGTCTGGCTACCTCATAGGGGCGGCAGGATTTGCCGCGGCAGAACCTGACTACGATGTTATTTTATTAGACGAGAATGCCCACTGGTGTCTTGTAGATGCCGCCAAGCTAACGACTAAGCCTATTCGGTATTTTGCGCATCGTTCCACAGAATCACTGGAAGCAGAAATCGACAGGCTCGCACCGGGCCAGCGCCCATTAGTTGTCACCGATGGCGCCTTTGCGACGTCAGGCACACTGCCGCCCTTGGACGAATACGCCGATCGCTTAGCGACCGTCGATGGCCGGTTATTAGTTGATGAGTCTCACTCTGGAGGCGTTGTAGGGGAAACAGGGCGGGGCTCTGTCCAGCACTTTGGTGTTGAACACATCGCCTATGTCGGCGTAACGCTCAGCAAGGCGTTTTGTGGACAAGGCGCTGTATTTGTAGGCTCAAAAGCAGAGGTCGCCCGTGCTGTCGCATCGACGCCGGTCAGAGGATCGAATTCAGGCTCACCAATATCGGCAAGCGTCTGTGCCGCCGCGCTAAAACTGGTTAGAAATGATCCGAGCATCGCTAAAAGAGCTAACGACTCGGCAAAATACCTACGCAGCAACCTAAGCGCATTGGGCCTTTCGGTGCCGGATACGCCGGCGCCGGTAGTCTCGTTCAGTCACGGTACTTTTTCAGAGATGCGCAATATCCAACAACGCGTGTTTGACGAGGGCATGTACGTCTTACACTCAAACTACATTGCGTCAGGACCTGGCGGCATTATCCGCCTCAGCCTATTTGCCGATCACTCGATTGAAGACTTAGACCGAGTTACAAAAGCAATCGGCGACGCCCTCTAGTGGCAGTGGCGTCAAAGTCAGTGACTGCATGAGCAACTGACGGCGAGGGAACCAGAGCCTCTCAGGCTCATTGCCGCCCCCCCCCATCCTGCATCAATCGTACAACCCGTCACCCCCTATTTAGACCGACCTCAGCTCGACCCGTGGACGACAGATTCACGTGTATCTTTGAGTCACCTACTTGCACTAAAAAGTACTTTGCGATTCGAGCTCATCAAAATTCCATCTCGACGGCTTCGTGGCCCAACTTCCTCATGTCTTGGGGTTAAGCAGTCAAAACGCCCGCGGACTGAGGCGGCGGCTCAAGCTGTCTAGTCAAAGCCCCTAAAGATCTCGGCAAACATTGCGGTATCAAACGGTATACGGGCACTCAGCACGTGAAGAGTAGCAAAGTGAATAAAGGGGTTGGCGGTGACGACCGTAAACGTGGCTTTTCCCATACCCACGAGCATTTGCGTCATGACAATGTAGGTCACGCTCAGCACTGACATTTCGGTCGTACTGTAGTCCACACCCGGGTCAAAGAGGCTAAACACTGCGTAAAAGAGACCGGCAATGGCGATGACAGTGAGTTTGCTTTCATACATCAGCATGAGTCTCGGAATGACGACAACATGCATCAAGATAACAACAGGCAGTCCGGCACCAAAGGTGTTCACCAAAACACTCGCCGGTACGCCGACTGCATACTGCTGCGCCGTCAGCGAAAAAAACGGGAGGCCGCCGATGATGGGTCCAAAAAAATCGAGTGCCCAAAACGCAGCTAAAATCCAAATATTTCTGCGCCATTGTAACGAGGCCAAGAATTCAGCGAGATTAAAGCCCTGAGCCCTCAACCAATAAAACGGTAGCACTACGTAAACAACCGTATTGGCAAGCATCCAGAGAACGACATCGATCCAATCGAAAACTCCCGATTCGAAGACAAACGGTCCGGGAAAGTGAAGCCCAATTGACAATACAGCACCGAGGAAAAGCTGCGTGACTAAGACATAAGCAAATGCAATTAGGACCTCTTTGGCCGCTCGGTCACGATTCACCCGGTACAGAGACGCCCAATCAAACGACTCTCTTCGGCGAGTGAGAAACAACAGAAGAAATACAGTCAGCACCAAGACGGGGAAGTACATCAGAAGGAGACTGGAGGCGGCTTCCATGGCGATGGGCGGGGTGGCTACTGCAGCACTCTCTGTCATAAAAAAGAGCCCCGCGACCAACAGCCAGACCACCGCTAAAATCAAGAGCCCCTTATATCCTTTGGTCATACTGTCCTGCCTCGTGTCGATCATTTATCCAGTGGCTCGTACGGAAAAAAGTAACGCCTCTGAACGTGATGTGTAGCGCAACACCCTACAGACTTTCGAGCAGTAAAGGTGAAAGCCTGCGGCGGACAGTAAGCGCAATCTGCTGCAAAACGCTTTATGATTTGCGTTAAATCTCTACTCGCAGGATCAAGCCATGCACCGCACTCTCTACTCATTTACAGCGCTAACGTGCATCGGGCTACTGTCCTCGTGCGGTGAAAACGCACCGACTGAATCGAAGCCACCCCTACTGATCGAGGGCATCAGAGCGACCGCGTCAGGCGTGCAAATTACCGCTGACTGCGAAACAGCGCTCAATGAGGGCAAGGCCGCATTTGACGTGTTAGAGGCGCAAACCGGCGAAGCCACCGTTGAGAGCGTATTTGGTCAATACGAAACCATGGCGGATGCGCTCACCGGTATCGGTGACGTGTGGCACTTACGTTCAGTTCACCCCGACGCTGATGTTCGAGAAGCGGCCAACGCCTGTAGCGAGCAACAATCAGACTTCCTCTCGCAAATTGGCTTATCGCGTCCCTACTTTGATCGTATCGCCGCGATAGACACTACCCAGCTTACAGCCGTCGAGCGACACATGGTGGAAGAAGCGCTCGAGGGATTTCGCCGCTCGGGCGTTGACCGTGACGCGGCAACACGCCAAAAAATTCGGATGCTTCAGAGCGACATTACGGCGCTGGGGAATGAGTTTGACAAAAACATTCGAGAAGACGTCCGTTCTGTCCAAGTGGACGCAAGCGAACTGGCGGGATTGCCGCAAGATTATATCGACGCACATCCGGCAGATGACACTGGATTAGTCACGATTACGACCGACTACCCTGATCTTTATCCCGTCATGACCTATGCAAAAAGTGACGACCTGAGAAAGGCCCTGCGAATTAAGGCCCGGTCACGAGGCTACCCGGCTAACAAACGCCTTTTGGAGCAGCTGATCACGAAACGCCACGAGCTTGCCGGTATTTTAAGCTTCGCGTCGCACGCGGCACTGTCCATGGACAGCCAAATGATCGAGTCGCCCCAGAATGCCCAAGCGTTTCTTGACAGTATTGGGGAGGCATTGAAGGTACCCGTCCAAGAAGAGTTGGCAGTCATGCTCTCTCGTCTTCAACAAGACCAGCCAGGTGCTGAATCGGTTGAAGTGTGGCAGTCCGGCTACATACAGAATCTGCTCCGCCTGGAAGACTACAAACTGGACGCCCAAGAAGTGCGAACGTACTTCCAATACGAACGCGTTCGAGATGGGATTTTTCAGCTCACTGAAGACTTATTTGGCGTCGAAATTACGCCATGGGATACCCCAACTTGGCATGAAGACGTTGAGACTTATGAAATAACAGAGAACGGCGCTTTGCTCGGTCGGTTTTACATGGACAATCATCCTCGTCCCTTTAAGTACCAGCATGCTGCACATTGGACGCTGAGAACAGGCATTAAAGACAAACAGATCCCCATGTCAGGTCTGGCCCAAAACTTCCCAAAAGGCCTGATGGAACACAGTCAAGTCGAGACTTTCTTGCACGAGTTTGGTCATCTGCTGCACAACATGTTTTCCAGCACACAAACATGGTCACCGGTAGCTGGAATGTCGATGGAGCGCGACTTTGTAGAAGCACCGTCACAAATGCTCGAAGAGTGGATCTGGGATTTCGACACCTTGAGTAAGTTTGCAATCAACGAGCAGGGGGAAACCATTCCGCGTACGCTCGTCGATAAAATGCTCAGGGCTCGCCACTTTGGACGAGCGATTGGAACAGCGACGCAAGTCTACTACGCCAACCTGTCACTCAACGCGTATAACCGGGAGCCAAGCTCTTTTGACCTCGACGATTTGACTCGTGAACTCGAATCGAAGTACGCCGCTTACCCGCACCTCCCAGGCACACATTTTTACGCAAACTTCGGGCACTTAAACGGCTATAGCTCAAACTACTATACGTACCAATGGTCACTCGCCATTGCGACCGATCTTTTTTCAAAGTTCGAAGAAGGTGGTCTGCGCAACACCTCGGTCGCCAATGACTACCGCCGCAAAGTGTTAGAGGCGGCCGGCAGTAAGCCTGCGACTGAGTTTGTAGCTGATTTTTTGGGTCGCGAATTTAGTACCAAGGCCTACATCAAATCACTACAAGAGGGGGACTAAGTTACTCGGTACTCGAGGCGGTCAGTCGCTGTGTACGCGTACAGAACAACGCCAAGGCACAAACGTCGCAAGCGCCATGCAGTGTTGCTAAAACCAACCGGCATAGACTGCAAAAGACTGAAAAGTGATCCACAGGCGAGGCCCACGCTAAGGGTTGCAAGGACCTGCCACCGTTCAGCAGCGACGAGCTCACCCTTGGTACTTAAAACGACGCAAGCTCGCCCATCAGGTGCATACCGCACTTTATATTGACATAATTAGTGCCAATATGTGAGTCTCACGGCGTAAGAGGCGCTCTATCAGGCAGGCACGGCGATATGTGTCGGAGCCAGAACGATGCTCGGAGAGTGGCGCCTTTGGCCACCGACGGAGCTGACCGCACCAGGGGTGCATTCAGCATGAGGAAATACGCATGTCCGCTCGCTCTAAAATCTGGCTTTTCCCAGCACTGCTCTACGGTCTTTTTACAGTCTGGTACACCGATTTTAGCGGTCCATTGAGCGATGCCGAAGTCAGTGACTTTATGGCAGCCATGCAGGCCAACCAGAGCGAACCAGAGGTGATTGCGTTTATTGAGGAGTTCGCTCGGGCTGATACTGGCAGGCAATTCATCATGCTCAACGCAATCGACTATAACGATAATCCGGGATTTGTCGCAGGTGCTGAACCGGGCGAGGATGCCGAAGCGCTCATGGGACGTTACATGGCGCATATGATCCCAGCCCTGCTGATACGGGCCTCCCACCCCCTATTCATGGGGCCCGCCGTCTATCCAGCAATAGATGTGGTCGGCATAGAAGGTGCGGAAAACTGGAACGCGGGGGCGCTAATGCGCTATCGAAGTCGTCGGGACTTCCTGGAAATCGTCACCAACCCCGCCTTCAAAGGCAAACACCACTTCAAGGCGGCCGCACTCGAAAAAACGATCGCGTACCCAATCGAGCCTGACTTGCAACTGGGTGACCCCAGACTGCTCCTTGGACTTTTGCTCCTAGCACTCACGGCACTAACAGATCTCGTTCGCCTCTCTAGGTAGTCAAGCCGGCAAATAACGCCGGGCGTCAAGGACCCTCTAAAACAACTCATTCAACAGGCAGCATGGTTGTGACGACATGGTTGGGACGGCATGCTTGTGACGGTATGGTTGTCACCGCCTAGGTCATGACACCGCGGGCGTGCACAGCGATCTCTGAGTGCTAGTTACGACGCGTGAGGTTCTTTAGGGCACTCTTAACAATTCGAACACTAACCTCTTTACTCAGTCCCTGATGGCCCCTAAGCCGATGCCACATCTCAAACGACGTCATCGCATCAACGGTCTCACGATCATCATAAGTCAGTGTGCCCAGCTCGGGCAGCCAGTCTTGGAGGTTCTGACGCAAGCCTCGCTGATTACGCGAATAGTTTTCACGCAATGTCTCGTAACGCCAGAGCTGCGCTTGTGTCCCCAACGCAAAGTTCCAGACCTCCTCAAACGCATCGGCCCGACGATCTACAATACGATCAAGACGCTCTTCGAACGTTCCCTCCCGATCGCCGCCAAGAAACAGAGCCTCATAAAATTCGCGGAACTGACTGTCGGCCGCTTTAAACAGCGCCTCCATGTCCTCAAAATGACGAAAGAATGTGCGGATAAGAACACCCGCGCGGTCTGAAATCTGTTGCGCAGTAGGGACTAAAAACCCTTCCTTTTGCAGAGCGAGTGCCGCGTTGATAATCGCGAGCCGCGTCCGCTCGCTTCTGAGACGACGTCCATCGACCGCTTTACCTCGCTTAATGTTTACCATTCGTTAGTCAAATTCCTGTTCATCAACCGTCATTTCAACAAGAAGTGCGCAGTAATGCACCGGTTTTATAGCCACAACGGTAACGGCCTGAATCACCAAGTGGCCCGCGGATGAAGGATGAAAGAGATCAATAACAACGGAATCTCTATCACCTCGGTGCAATGCCGTCACCGACACCGATGCAAACGCCGGTCACGCTATCGCCGCCTATTTCCCTTGAGCCACAGGCGTTACCGAGAAGCGAACATCCTCTTGGTCCCACCACCAGAACTCGGGAAGCGGCTTCTGCTCAGGCCATTGCTGATCCATTGTGTTCGCGTCATACAGCCGCCCATTAATCATTACCCTGCTAAGACTTGTGGTATTTCGAATATCGCTCAGCGGATTAGCATCAAGAATGACCAGGTCAGCGAGCTTCCCCACCTCGATCGAGCCAAGATCCTGATCGATACCGATAATTTTCGCGCCATCAATCGTGGCTGCCCTCAACACCTCAACAGGCCGCATCCCACCCATCTCAAAGGCCCACATTTCCCAGTGATACGCCAGACCCTGCAGTTCTCCGTGTCCACCAACACCGACCAAACCACCAGCCCGCTGGATTTTCGCGACCTGCGCCGCCCCCTGCTTAAAATCAAATTCATTATCACGGAGCCACGTTGATCGTCGCTGTGTCAGCTCATCCAGACGATTGTGCGGATAGAACCGCTGTAATTTCACATCGTCATGCACCTCGGTGCGGGTGAAGAAGTAGTCGACCAAGGTCGGCGCGTTGTATTGCACGACCAACGTTGGCGTATAAGCTGTTTTCGTCTTAGCGAACAGCTCGACCACATCGGTGAAAAAGGGTGCATCGGGGAGGGTGTGTTCGTTACCGTGCATGCCATCGATCGCATGAGTAATATTCAGCGCCTGATCACCCGCGCCCTCTGTCGTCGGCATCAGACCAAGCGCTTTACTGGCCTTTACCACCCATTGCCGTTGCTCCCTGTTACCCACTACATAGCTCTTAATATTTCGCGTTTTGTAGTGATCTCTGTAGCGCCGGAGATACGAGTAAGTCTCGTCATAGGACTGAAAGTCAGTATCGCCAAACACGCCACGCGCCGTCATGAAGGCACGCTGCCCAATCGATTGACCTATTTCGACGAAATCTCGATACGCCAAGTAATCGTTCGACGCCGTTTGAACATCGAGGCCCGCGGTTACGCCGTAGGCCGCATTAGCAACCAGTGACCAATTGTGGGGCTCCAATACGTCACTGGTTCGGAACTCCCAGTGCGCGTGAGTATCAATAAAACCTGGCGTGACATACCGACCTTCTATATTGATGCGCGTCACATCATCAGGCACCGCAAGTGAACCGTGTGCAGCGACAGCACGAATACGGTTATCAACAATCAAGATGTCTTGATCGCGTTCCACCGTATTCATGGCGAGGGTCGTCTCGCCCGCCATACTGATCACATTGGCATGCTCTAAGAGCAGTGTGCCTTCGGCCTTATCCCTGGGTCGCTGGACATTCATTTTGACCGCTGCGACTGCAGCATGCCTGTCCTCAGGAGCGAACGTCACGTCATTACCCTCTTCGTCATCATTGACATCAGCGTCGTCATTCACATCAGTGTCGTCAGAACGCAGATAGTCAATCGACGCCAAAGGTCTTGAGTAAAACGTGTTGCCAATGGCCCACCAGACGCCCTGACCGTCTGGCGTCCAACCCAGATAATCAGCACCAATATGGGTCAATCGCTTAACCGGTAGCCCGCCGCTTCGTAACGTAATTTCTGGTGCTTTGGCACCTGCGGGTGCCCGCGCGATGACCCAAACCTGCTTATTTGCAAAGGCCAGCACGTGTGTTCCATCGGGATGCATATAAATGGCTTCGGCTCGAGGCGGTGTTTTCCCCCTCCGATTACCCCGAGGTGCGTTAACAACCAGCTCGTCACGCCGATCCCTGCCGTTCAACTGAAGCGAAAACAACCCGTTCTCATCCGTCAAATACACTCGATCACGCTCTGGACCAAAATGGGGGTAGCGTGCGGTTTCTGTCGTCATCAAGACAGTCGAGGGGCCGCCCTTTGCCGGCAGTCTGACGAGCTCAAGGGGAATACGTAAGCCCCCAAACTCACTAAATGTTTGATTGCGTAAATACTCATTACCTCTCATCGCGACAATTGACTCACCGTCAGGGCTGTACGCCAGATCCGTATAAAATGCCGCGATCTCGGTCAGTCGCTGCGCGCGTCCTCTCCCATCAGACCGCATTCGATAAATGTGCCCACCTTTTGCCTGCGACCATGTCGTATAAGTGAGCCAACGACCGTCGGGTGACCAGACTGGCTTGAATTCTCCACTCATGTCGTCAGACAACCGCTTTAGATTTTCTCCGTCCGTATCCATGACGTAAATATTGGCGAGTACGGACGCGGCAATCCTGTTGCCGTCGGGAGACAGGCGAGGGTCCTGAATCAAGGTGGCCGTAAGATCTCCCTGGGGCACCCGGTATCCCGCTGTCAGATCTGGCCCCACATCAAGACTCACCTCAGCAGTAAAAGGTACTTCGGTCCTTTCGCTCGATGAGACCTCCACACGCCACACTTTTCCAAACGCGTTAAAAATAACCGCGCTTGCGTCTGCTGTGAACGTGTAGCCCGGCAGTAGATCGCGGCTTGGCGGTCTAAAGTTCTCCTGAGCATCTCGCTGAATCGGATAGGTGAGCCAGCGATCGTCACCCGACTGTAGGTCACGAATACGCAAGCCGGTCTGAGTCTCGAAACGAGTGCCGTAGACCATAAAACGGCCATCGGGCGAGAGCACCGGACGAAAAGCACCGCCTTCAGCTTGAGTCAGGGGTTCGATCTGTCCCGTGCTTAACGAATAACGAGAAATTTGAGTCGCAGGCATGTCTCGCCTGGATCCAACGCCCTGAGCGAAATAGAGCTGATCTGAGTCTGTGGACGCTTGAACACCAACCCCCCAAAATTTCTCATTCTCACCCGCACTGGACAGCGTAATACCGGAACCTCCGTCAACGTGATACATCACCAGCTCAGTATCGCGGCCTACTCTCGTGACAAACAGGTAGTTCCCATCCGAAGACCAGGCCGGTGAAATTAAACCCGACTGACGCTCTTTTGAGATTTTAAGAGGACTCGAGCCGTCCGCGTTCGCAACCCATAAGTTAGTGGCACCATCGCGGTCACTGATAAACGCAATGCGTTCGCCGCTGGGTGAAAAGACCGGCTGACTGTCATAGCCCAGTCCCGCCGTGAGGCGTCTGGCGACACCGCCTTCAACAGGCAACACGTATAGGTCACCCAGCAAATCGAAAATCAACGTCTTTCCATCCGGCGATGCATCGAGCGTGAGCCACGATCCCTCATTGGTCTTGAAGCTCAGCGGCTGAGTGTCGCCTGCGAGCGGTAAGTCACCGGCATCCTCCTGCACGTCTTCTGCACGTGCGAAGGCTGTGCAAAGCATCGCGACAACTCCCAAGCGAGTAATCCACATTTTAAGCGCCATAGTTCTATCCTTCGATCGACGAAATGGTCTGTATCACGAGGGGATCAGAAATTTCCGCTACGCGCAAATCCGAGGCGCTGACGACGGCCGGACATTCACTGTCCGATGACTTAACTACTCATCAGCGCACAGACAGGTCCGCAGCTGACCTTTTTATTGTTTCATTCATTAGCCTGTATAGTGATCCTTCGAATCGCGGCTAACAAAACCATTACCGCGGAGGCCGGTCTCGCGTCTTTCATACGGAGAAGAACTATGAGTGCTGACGACGTTAAAACACATCATCGTGTTTGCCATTTGTGTGAGGCCATGTGCGGTCTCGTCATCAAAACTACGGGCGAGAGCGTCATCGATATTAGAGGTGATAAAGACGACCCTTTAAGCCGCGGCCACGTCTGCCCAAAGGCTGTCGCTTTGCAAGATATCCACGAGGATCCAGATCGTCTCAGAAAGCCCTTGAAGCGCGTTAGATCTGTTGCAGGTCACTATCATCACGTGGAAATTGAGTGGTCCGAGGCGCTTGATCTGGCCGCCGACGCGCTGGCATCCGCAATTCAATCGCACGGCGTGAACGCTGTTGGCGCCTACTTTGGAAACCCTTCCGTTCACAATTATGGAATGATGACGCATCAGCGTAATTTATTCCGTCACATCCGAACACGAAATCGCTTTTCGGCCACGTCGGTCGACCAGCTGCCACACCACCTCGTGTCAATGTGGCTTTACGGCCACATGCTGCTCAATCCGATCCCTGACATCGATCGAACACACTATTTCCTGATGTTAGGTGCTAATCCACTGGCCTCCAACGGGAGCATTTGGACCGTCCCAGATGTCCGTCGTCGCATCAAAGAGCTCACCGCGCGCGGTGGCAAATTAGTGGTTATCGATCCACGAAAAACCGAGACGGCAGAGCTTGCCAGTGAACATTACTTCATCCGACCCGGAACCGACGCGGCTTTTTTACTCGGACTCATACACGTCGTATTTCGAGACAACCTCGCCGCACTTGGTGCACTTGCAGAGTTCACAGACGGCGTTGAGGCCGTTCAAGACGCAGTACAGGCGCTCACCCCCGAGTGGGCAGCTGACATTACCGGTATAGAGGCAGGGCACATAGAAAAGGTGGCACATGACTTAGCCTCTGCCAAAGCCGGCATTTGCTACGGACGCATGGGGGTCAGCACGCAAGCCTACGGAACGCTCTGCCAGTGGGCCATTCAGGTGCTGAACGTGATTACCGGAAATCTCGACAAACCTGGCGGCAGCCTCTTCACGCTGCCTGCGATGGATCAGGTTGCGAATACAGGCGCTGGGGGCTTTGGTCGCTTTGTCAGCCGTGGTCGCGGTCTACCGGAGTTCAATTATGAGCTCCCAGCGGTGACGCTCGTGGACGAAATCCGCACACCGGGTGAAGGCCAAATAAAGCTCATGTTTACCGGCGCTGGAAATCCAGTGTTATCAACCCCCAATGGACGGGCGGTGGACGAGGCTTTAGAGACCCTCGACTTCATGATTTCCTTAGATCCCGCACTTAACGAAACCACCCGACACGCGGATGTCATTTTGCCGCCAACATCACCCTTAGAGCACGACCACTACGATATTGCCTTCCATAATCTCGCTGTTCGAAACACCGCGCGTTTCAGTCCCGCAATATTTGATAAGCCCGAGGGAACCTTCCACGACTGGGAGATCTTCGCTGAGCTAGGAAACCGACTTGCCGAACGTTTGGGTGTTGAAACCATGCCGGCAACGGCGCCAGATCGACTCGTTGACGCAGCGCTGCGTTCGGGTCCTTACGGCCATGACACCGAGTGGGACTTGAGCATCGAAAAATTGACCGCTCACCCCTCGGGTATTGACCTTGGTGAACTCAAACCTTCCTGCCCTGAGCGCTTACAAACACCCAAGAAACGTATTCCTCTGGCTGTTCCCGAAGTGCTTAATGATATACAAAGACTGTTGGCTGAGACGTCTCTCCCTGATAAGGGCTACCGGCTTATCGGTCGTCGTCACGTGCGCGACAACAACTCCTGGATGCACAACCACCACCGACTTGTAAAAGGCAAGCCAAGGTGCCAGCTGTTAATGCACCCAGATGACGTCGCTCACGAAGGCTGGCAACCGGGGGCCCACATCACCATCAGTAGCCGCGTCGGCAGTATCCAAGCAGAGCTGATGCCCTCGTCTGAGGTTATGCGTGGCGTGGTCAGTCTGCCACACGGCTACGGCCACGGTCTTAGCGGCACCCAATCAAAAATTGCAAACGAGCATGCGGGCGTGAGCTGCAATGATGTAACAGATGAACAGTTTATTGACAAACTCTCAGGTAACGCAGCCATCAATGGTGTTGCCGTCAGTCTCAGCGTTTAGTGCCGAACGGGGCGGGGGTAGCGTCTTTTCGCCACCCCCAGCAATTTCATTACTGGCGTTTCTCCATTGAATCGACTGTGTTAGAAAACATTTCGCTGATCCCGCCCTCACCCCTCGACAATCACCGTATGGGTTGAGTAGCCTCTCAGCATTCGAATAATCTTTTAAGGAGCTACACTTCATGTTCAGTCACATCATGGTCGGCGCAACAGACATCGAAGCCTCACGCAAATTCTATGACGCAACATTTGCCGCGCTGGGCTACGGGCCTGGGGTTATTGATCCCAAGGGTCGGGTTTTTTACATAACAGACACGGGTATCTTTGCGATTTCATCGCCGATCGATGGCAACCCAGCAACAGCCGGTAACGGCAGTACGATTGGCTTTTCAGCGCCCAGTACCGAGGCGTCGGATGCCTGGCACGAGGCGGGACTGGCAAGCGGTGGAACAAGCTGCGAGGAGCCACCCGGCGTTCGAGACAGCAATATGGGTGATATTTATCTCGCGTACCTCAGAGACCCGTCGGGAAATAAAATCTGCACACTACTGCAAGTCTAGGCATGCGCACTCTTTGGGCGACGGTCCTGTTGGTGAGCGCTTCAGCTCACGCGGACTTCGTCGGCACTGGCCCTGACTACGACGCAGAGGCGGATGTCTCAGAAACTTGCTCGGTCTGTCACAGCCTGCGCTATCTCGATAGAGCACAAGGCTATGACACAGCCGATGAGTGGTCTCGCGTCATCGCAAGCATGGTGTCGCTCCCGGCTGCGCGCGATCGCGCGATTAGCACCTATCTCGCTGCCAACTACCGACACAAGCCGTCAAAAGCACCAACGCTGATCGAGGGTGATACAAACATCGTCATTGATGAGTGGCTAACACCTTCGCTTGGCCAGAGGACCCGTGATCCGATCGAGGCGCCTGACGGTGATATCTGGTGGACCGGCATGTGGGCATCTTTGGTGGGTCGATTAGATCCCACTACCGGTGCGATGCAAGAGTTTTTACTGCCCAGCGCGGCCCGTCCACACTCGATTGTTCCCGATCGCGATGGATTTATCTGGTACACAGGCAATAGCAACGCAACCATTGGAAAACTGGATCCCGCCACAGGCGAGATTATCGAATACCCTACTCAGGCACGAGATCCTCACACTGCGGTGTTTCACCCCAATGGAAACCTCTATTTCACCAGCCAACACTCCAATATGTTGGGCCGTTTAAATCCGACGACGGGAGAGGTCACGGAAATCGACACTCGACGAAAGCCCTACGGCATCAAAGTCGGTCAGGACAATGACCTTTTCGTGGCCTTTAATGGAACCAATGCGATCGGTCGAATGAACCCAGAGTCATTGGCAGTGACTTACTATGAAATTCCCGACGAGAAGACCCGCATTAGACGTCTAGACATCGACAGCGACGGGCACGTTTGGTTCGTCAATTCTTCACTGGGAAAAATCGGTAAACTCGATGTTAATACAGGCACTGTCGAGCAGTGGGACTCCCCGAGCGGCCCCCTATCACACCCCTACTCGATGACGGTAATCAATGACATTATTTGGTACAACGAGAGCGGAATGCGCCCTGATGCTCTCGTTCGCTTTGATCCGGCGACAGAGCGCTTCCAGAGCTGGGCTGTACCCTCCGGCGTGGGCATTATTCGGCACACTTGGGAGACTCGGGAGGGCGATTTACTCATCCACCAAAGCAGCTCGAACCGCGTTGGGCGCGTCCGAATTGCCGACTGAGAACGACCAAGATGCGCGGACACGTGTACTGTTCACTGTGAGTCAAATTCCCAAGGGACGAGTCTCTTCCTTCGGCCGCATTGCTGCAGCAGCAGGACTTCCCCAAAAAGCGCGTTGGATCGGTCGAATATTGAGCCAGCTGCCGCCAGAGACGACGCTACCTTGGCATCGAGTATTAGGCCATGGCGGGACAATTACTTGCCCGCGACGTGACGTCGCGCGCACCCGGCTCTTAGACGAGGGTGTGGTCGTTGAAGACTTCAAAGTTAAAATGAGGTCTTATGTGTGGCCAGAATCCAGTGACGCTCAACCGTAGACTAAGCATCGGGTCGAATAATCAGCTTTCCTACAACCTCTCGCCGCTGCAGCATATGAAACCCCTCCACAGCCTGATCCAGCGGAAGTTCGGCATGAACATGAGGCCGCGTCTTACCTTCCCGGGCCCATTGCCAAATTTGCTCTAGATTTTCGACGCCCCGCTCTGGAAAACGGCGACCGTACTCCCCTGCTCTGACACCCAAGACAGAGAAGCCCTTAATCAGCGGCATATTGCTGGAAAGCGTCGCGATACGACCACTGGTAAATCCAACCACCAGTAACCGACCCTCGAAATTGATGCATCGGACGCTCTCATCGAATACATCGCCACCCACCGGGTCGAAAATGACATCGGCACCGCGCCCAAAGGTCAGTGCTTTTACCTCGTCTTTAAAGCCGCTTTGAGTGTTTATGACCGAGTCAGCTCCGTGCGCCACTACGGCGTCGAGCTTTAAGTCACTGCCTCCCGTTGCGATCACCGAAGCGCCCAGTAACTTGCCCAATTCAACGGCGGCCATACCCACACCGCCACTGGCACCGTGAACAAGTAAGGTTTCGCCCGCTTGCAGATTCGCACGCCGAACAAGGGCAACATAGGCGGTAAGGTAGGCAACCGAGTACGCCGCGGCCTCGGCAAAACTCATATTGTCGGGCTTTCTTTGAAGTCCCTGAACACTGACCACCGCAAATTCTGCAAACCCACCGTACCGCATACCACCGACGACAGAATCACCCCGCGCAAAACCAACGACGCCCTCTCCGAGCGCATCAATCTCGCCCGAAATATCCATACCTGGCGTAAATGGAGGCTCGAGCTTTAACTGATAGTTTCCCTGGCAGAGCAATAGGTCAGGATAATTAACACTCGTGGCTTTAACACGAATGCGAACCTCACCGGGACCGGGGTCAGGCGTTGCGACCTCAGAGACCTCAACACCCGTTAAGTCGTCAGTAATTTCGCTGCAAACTAAGGCTCTCATTACGCTCAAAAAGCTCTCATAACCGGGTCATCTTGCCGAGGCTGTATCTAATAATAGCATTATGACCTGCGCTCCAAATGTTGACGAAGTGCCGACAACCCCGCCTCAAAAGACTGCGCAGCCCGAAGTACGGCATCATCCTCAGGCGACATTTTATCGCGCAGTGCTAACTCCAGTTGCCGCAATAAAAGGCCACCTGATTGCAGCCCAAGCGAGAGACAGCTGCTGGCCAGAGTGTGGCACTCACGCTCAGCAACCTCTAAATCCTTCTTCAATAGTGCGTCTTGCAAGCTCTTTAAGTTGGCTCGCCCCTCGACCTCTAGCGTTTCCACAAGCTCCCTAGTGGCGTCGTGACCCAGCAAAGAGATCATCTCGTTACTCGGCGCTAGATCAAAAACCTCACTGGACTCGACCTCCTTGACGATCGTCTGTGTGCCGGTGACGTCCTCACAATCTAAGAGATCAGCTAACAGGTCAGCAATGTCTTTTCGCTTAAAAGGCTTAGTGATGAATATCGACATTCCTGCCTGAGCGGCTTTTTGTCGCTCCTCTTCTTCTGAATAAGCGCTCAGTGCTAACAGCGCTGCGTGACTACAGGCAGGAATTTCCCTCAACTTTCGTGCAACGTCATAACCCGACATATCGGGTAAGTTAATATCCAACAAGGCAAGATCAAAAGGCAACTCGGCCGACTGCGCAACCTGAAGCGCCTCACGACCCGAAGCGGCACAGGTAACCGAAAAACCAAGGCTCGACAGCAGCTGGTCGTTAAGACTCAAGTTTGTTACTGAATCGTCAAGGAGCAGTAGCCGCTGATTAAATGCATAGACTCGCGGCAACTCAACGGGCTCTTCGACTAACCTGCCGTCTGCGCACCGACGTAAGGGAACACTGAGCCTGAACATGGCGCCGCGCGCGCTAGACTCACTGACAGAGATTGAGCCCCCAATGCTTTTTAAATTAATCTCGGTCGAGCTCAGACCCAAACCGGTGCCGCCCGTTCCCTGTGTTTCGAGGGTCACGCCAGTCTCGAACGGGGCAAAAACCTGTGCTCGTCGACTTTCAGGTATACCGGGCCCTGAGTCTGAAATCTCAAAAATTACGTGAGACCAGTCGCTCATTTCGTGAGCCGCACCGAGCTTCACAGCAATATCGATCCCACCCTCAGCGGTAAACTTAACCGCGTTGCTCACGACATTGATCAGTGCTTCTCTCACGATCAGGTCAGGACACCAGTATTGTGTAGCCAGTGCATCATCAACGTGAGTGACGAGACTGAGCCCTTTCTGAAACGCTGTCGCCTCGAAAAGTGTTTTCACCTTGCGCACTAAATGTCGAATATCGGTAGCGACTGTCAACGACTCGTTATCAACGGCCTCGCCCGATGCATTACTCAACGCAAAGTTGATGACCTCGGTCGCGCGATCAACGCTGGCGTCGGCCAAGGACAGGAGATTTAACGCGTCGTGATTATCGAGTCGGTCACGCAGAAGCGTAAGGGCGCTACTGACCCCCATCAACGGTGTCCGCACCTCATGACTCACTCGATTAAAAAAGCGCTGTCGCAGCTCCCCTTGGCCCTCGAGTGTTTGCTTCGCACCCGCCAGGTCATCGTTGAGCTGCTGAAGATCTGACAGCATTTTTTGCTGAGAGGACAGCAACAACAGTTGATCCATTTGGGAGTCATGAGGTGGAAAATCATTAAACTGCAGCTGATCTTCGCCACAATGCTCATGAGTCCAGGCCATCCAAGGTACACCGACGAACAAGGCCCCGCCCTCTAAATCAACAGATTTAATAATCTGCCCACGAATACCCAACTGTGCCTCCAAAGAGTACCCAAGAAAAAGGCGCCCTGGAGACGCTAAAGCGCCGCTAACACCGCCACTAAAGCGCGCCGGGCGCTTAAATTCGAAGGCGTCAAAGAAGTTAAAGCTGTCCTCCGCCGAAACACCAAAGCGCGCCCTGACCAAGGAACTCATCCGCTGCGACTGTCCAAATTCGTCGATATCGACGACGACAGTGAACAAGTGGTTAAGCGTTTCCCAAGTTGACGTCGATGGATCCAATTAATCCTCCATTAGGAGATGAAAACGGGTATGTGTTCCTGCGTCTACCGACAAATCCTCAATATCTTTAATAGTCATAGGCTCATTGAAGCGCTCACTGAGAGCGACAAGCAGCCCCGCAACAAAACTATTGAGCCCCTCTCGATGGCTAATATACTCAACCGACATTCGGCTATTTTTTAGCGCGCTGACACGGAATTCTGGGGGTTGGTAGTCTAAGAACGTGGTACTGATGCGATCGTGCAGCGCATTGAGGTTGTTGAGAAATTCGAGCATCGTACTGCCTGTCGAGCGAACAAGCGCGTCATAGTCACGAGCTAACGTGTGATTAACCCAATGCTTCCCAAAGGCATGTAATGCCGAGTCCACATCAATACCCAGCACATCAGAGGAAGCGACGGCTAATCGATACGTGATCTCGTCGTCGTAGCTGCGCATCGATAAAAAACTATCACTCGGGACACCGGCCTTGACCATGACCTGCCCCCAAACCGACTCGCCGTGACCCTCGGTAACCATGTCGCGCAAAGATTTATTGATCACTCCGTACATCTTTGTATTTCCTCCTCGCAGGTTTAAACCTAGGCGCCGCTATTTTTCCAGGTCTGCATCTTTCGATAAATGGTTGAGGGGGCGACCTCAAGGAGCGCCGCTGCTCGATTAATATTGCCATCACTGACATCAATCGCCTGCTGTATCGCCCGCTTTTCCACAAGCCAAAGCGGTGTAATAGCCTGGGTATCGTCGACGTTATCGGCCACCGTTTCATTGACCGAATGGCGTCCTTCGAACGTGTCATCAAACTGTGCAATAGCGTCATCAATAATCGATGTGCTAATGCTGGTTCCGACAAGCATTGCCGTCATCCAACGCAGCATATTTTCGAGCTGTCGTACGTTACCCGGCCACGCATAGCCACAAAGACGCTTGGATACATCATCTGTTAATGGATCGAACGTTTTGCCTGTTTGGCGCGCCAGACGCTGTAAAATCGTTGTGGCCAATATCGGAACGTCTTCAAGACGCTCTCGAAGCGCAGGCATTCGTATAGGCAGCACTTGCAGCCGGTAATAGAGATCCTCGCGAAGGCGTCCAGCACGCACCTCTTCCAGCAGATCACGATTTGTGCAAGCGATGATACGCACCGGGGTCGACGTCTCTTCACCGGTGCCTGAAGAGCGAAATACGCCACTCTCTAAAAATCTCAGAAGCAGTGACTGTGCGGCGAAGTCAAGCTCTGCTACTTCGTCAAGAAACAACGTGCCGCCCTCTGCGCGCGCCACCAAGCCTTGATGAATCCAGCCGGCTGGAGAATCTCGTCGATCTTCGCCAAACAACTCGCGTTCGATCGTTCCACCCGACATGGCTGCGCAATCCGCGATCACAAAAGGATCGGGGGCCCGTGCCGATAGGTCATGAACCGCCCGTGCCGCCAACTCTTTACCCGAGCCACTCTCACCCGTGATTAAGACGGTTCCATCTGCCGCGGCGATACGCTCAATAGTGTCGTAAACGCTCCGGATCGATGCGGATACACCCACTAGCCCACCCAGTTTATCTCTGCGCTCAGACAGCGCGCCAATCTGATCATTCAGCTCTTTCCTGCGCATGGCATTTTGCACCGTGACGCGCAACCGAATTGAGTCAAAGGGCTTGGCCAAGAAGTCTGAGGCTCCCTCGGCAAGCGCGCGCTCCGCCCAATCACTGCCGTGCCCCGTCATGACCACAATGACCGGTTTTGGCGCGACATTATCGAGCCCAGCCATCAGCTCAAGACCATTCCCATCAGGCAGCTCAATATCCAGCAATACAAAATCAGGCTTCACGTTATGAAGTGACTGGCGAGCCTCTTGCAACGTCGTTGCAAAGAAAATCTCCAGGCCAATTCCCCTTAAATAAGCCTCATAGATCGCGCACAAGGTCGCGCTGTCTTCAACGATTAAGGCCTTCACTGGGTCTCCTTTCCGCTTCTTAACCGCATTAATCTGCCATCGACTCGAAAATATGATTCATAGCCTGATCGGCGCCTTTAAATGCCTCGAGCACCTCGGGTCGAAAATGCGTGGGGCTTGTCCGTCCGTCGCCCTCAAGTATGACCGTCATCGCCTCTTCGTGCGTCATCGAAGGCTTGTAAGGCCTCACCGACCGAAGCGCATCGTAAACATCAACCAACGTTGTTATCGAGGCCTCCATCGGAATTTCACTCCCAGTCAGACCACGCGGATAGCCACCACCGTCCCAGCGTTCATGGTGATTCAGCGCAATTCGTGCCGCCATTGCCATAACGGGATAGTCTGACACTGAGAGGACGTCGTACCCAAATTTAGGGTGCTGTCGCATGGTCGCAAATTCTTCATCGGTTAACGGGCCTTTTTTCAGCAGCACGGCATCCGGCGTGGCCACCTTGCCCACATCGTGAAGCGGTGCGGCCAGTCGAATCATCTCGCACTGCTCACGCGACCATCCAAGTTCAGCGGCAAGGAGCGCAGCATAAGCACCGATTCGATTAATGTGCGCGCCAGTCTCAGGGTCTTTGTATTCAGCCGCTCGTGCCAAACACGCTAGCGCCTCTGAGTACGCTTTTCTAATATCTCGGTTGAGGCCGCTAACTTCGACTTGGGTCGCGGCCAATTCGGCTTCTCGCGCCTGTTCATTGAGCACACGAAAACGCTCTGCCGTAACGTATTCACGAGCCTCCACTAAGGTGTCTTCCAATAAATCAAGATCCATAGGCTTGATCATGAACTCCGAAGCCCCGAGGCGCATCGCGTCAATCACTGCGCGCGTATCTCCGTTGCCCGTCATAAAAATAAAACGACGGGTACGATAACGCGTGTCGGTGTCCTTCGTGATTCGTTCGAGCAGCTCCAGACCTGACATTCCGGGCATAGTAAGATCCGACAAGACGATTTGAATACTATCGTCTTGCTTAAATGCTAAGAGCGCTTCTTCACCGTTTGCCGCGAGAACACACTGAAAATCGAGCTCCTCAACAAAGTCCTGTAACTCGAGCCGAATATCAGGCTCGTCATCAACCACAAGGACTTTAAGTCTGTTCATCACTCCTCCTCCACACGCGTGTCATGCGCACCGTCGCTCAGCGGCAGGCGAATCGATATTTGAGCACCCTTTTGCGTATTTTCAGCCCAAATACTTCCCTGCATATCTTGAATTATTCCATAACTAATCGACCCACCGAGACCTGTACCTTTTCCCACTGGCTTAGTCGTGTAAAACGGCTCGAAAACATGGGGCAAAACATCGAGGGGAATACCGCCGCCCGTGTCCTCAATCATGACCGTGACATACTCCTGATCTATTGATTGACGAAGCGTAATCACACCCGATGATGCCGTTGTCAAAATAGCGTCTCGGGCATTGTTAATCATATTGATTAACACTTGCTCAAATTGAATCGCGTTCCCCACCACCCAAACGGGTGTCTCTACCTGATCTTCCAGTATTACACCCTTTGCTGTCATGGGCTCCCTTACTAACTCACTGGCTGACCTGATTGAAGACAGAATATTGAATGGTGCAAAGTCCTCGGCCGCAACCCGCCCAAAGGCTCGCATGTGATCAATAATTGTCGCGGCGCGGTCCACCGCGGAATCCATGCGGGATAGACGCTCCATAATCGACGCTTCGGTTGCGCGGCCCTTGGCAACACTGTTACTCAAATTACTCAACGCGAGCTTGATGATGTTTAGCGGCTGATTGAGCTCGTGAGCCATACCGGTCGACATTTCACCCAGCGTCGCAAGCTTTGCGGTCTGCAGTAATTGTGCGTCGGTCTCCTTTTGCCGGGTTAGATCTGTGGTGAGCAACCAAAAACCTGATTTTTGCCCTGCATTATTTTCCCGAATACTCACCGCAAGAAGAAGGTGCCGCGGGGGTTGGTCATCGAGGTGTAAGGTGTACTCATCTAAGGTTTGGCCAGACTCGAACAGCTGCTCGGCGCGCTGACGAAGCCGATACGACGCCTCCGCGCTGTCTCCCGTCACTTCGGACATAGCCTCATTGCGAAAGAGTAGCTGATAGCCCTCATCAATTTCCATAACGCCCAGAGGCAATGAACTGAGCAATCTGTGGTAACCCGTAATCGCAGACCGAAGCTGCTTGTCTGCCGAGGCGACCTCCTCAGAAAACCATACAATAGTCTCCTGTAATTCGTTTAACTCATACGAAACTGCGCTTGTTGTGATTGTCAGCGGCTCAACCGCGCCCTGTGACGCTGCCAAATTGGCATGACGGAGTTTTATATCCTCAAACCCCTCCAACAGCAGTGAAATCGGCCTAATGAGGCGCCCCACCAGAACCATGGTGAGCCACGAGGTGATGAGCAAAGCTGTTGCGAGAAAGAGCGACATTGTCACGGTTGCTCTTAAGAAAACCTGTAGTTTGGGCCAAACGTATAGATCAACAAGTAGGGTCTTAGAGGCGGGCAACTCCAGCTCGTAATCTTGCGTAATCCTGTCCGATACAGGCACTGAGAGTCGTGTGGTGGGAGTAATCCCAGCCAACCTAGAAAGGGCTACCGGCCTGGGGTTTTCATCATTCCAGAGCACACCGCCCATCCAATCTTCATCAATAATTGTTCGAGCGCTCGAAGACTGTCGTAAACTTTCTAAATCTGTCAGATCTACAATGCGGGCCTCGATTTCTGGCGTATCTGAATGCAGCTCCGAAAAGTGGGTTTCCGGCGCGGTGTCAACGACGAAGAGGACATTATTTTCGAATGCGAGGGAGTGAATCGGGTACTGTTCGCCTTCTATCTCCAAGTAAAGCGGCGAGCTCATACGGGCAAACTCTGCGCCCATTGCCGCACGGTAATAGAACTTCGGCAATTGCTTATTGATCGCGATAAGAAATTTCTGAATCTCAACAGATTCTGACTCACCCAGTAATCGCGGGTCCATAAGTGTCTCGTCACTGCCACTTGAGTCCAAACGCACAAAGACAAATCGCTCATCGGTCGTCATCCACGGAGGGGAGGTGTCTCGGTATCGCGAGTATGCATTGCGAGCCGAAAGCGCAACTTCGTGGCGATTGCTCACCAGTAAATTTTGGCCGTACTGATCGACGAGATCACGAGTGGTGTCGGTCAACACTGAACCCCAGCGCACGGACCAAATAGCGAGGAATATGGAAAAAGCTAATGCTATTAAAACACACGTAAAGACAGTCCCCAGGGATCGAATCGAAGGTCGCTCACTTTCTTCAGGACGGGCATATTTTTGAAAATAATCGTTTGACACAAGCCGACCAACAGCCCAAAGAACCTCGGCCAGTACAAGACAAAATACAGTGGGTATCACGAAGGAAGCCGCATGCGCTGCCGTATACAACAAACCCTCGTCTCGGGACAGACTCAAGGCCCAGCTGTATAACGGGAAGCAAAAAATCAATACTGTAGATAACCCTATGTACAGTCGATCCTCCGCCCGCCCACTTGCCGCAAAGGTGTCTAAAGAGAGCAAGAGAAGACTAAACGCAGCGGCTTCTATCCAAAAACCGTATGGCACAGTCGTCGATACGCCGATCATTCCCAAAAAACACCATACGATCGCGCAAATACGCACTGCATTGACGTACCGAAGCAGTAAAAATCCCGGTAACTGATACACCCCAAAATCAAGAAACCCCAATGACAGCGGAGTCGCCGATGCCACTGAAGCCACTAACCAAACAATCAAAACGGATATCAGCTGAGATCGCTTGGACAAAGCCACCATTACGTGTGCTCCGGACCGTGAGCCAACGGCAGTCTCAACACTAGAACCCGCCCAAGATCATGTGAATCGGGCGATACTTCGAGCACCCCTGACATACTGCAAATGACGTCGCTGGCATGAGTGAGTCCGAGTCCGATATGCCCGCTACCGCTTTTCGATGTGTAAAACGGCTCAAAAATCCGCGTCCTCAACTCGAGCGGCACCCCAACGCCACTGTCTCGCACCTTAAGGACCGCAAAGCCAGACTCATCGTCACCCTGCGTCAGCGAAATAACCCGATCATTGACGGGGTGATCAATGGTTGCCTCAATCGCATTGTCAGTAAGGCTAGTCAGCACCTCAATGAGCCGACCCGCATCAGCGGATACCATCACCGGACTGGCGCTTAAGTTCACCTCAAGCAATAAGTCTAAATCAAGCAGTCTGGGCTCAAGGGTAGCACCAAAATATTCGAGCAACTCTGTCAAGTTCAGGTCCGTCGTATCGCATAAATAGGACTGCTGACCGACCCAATCGATAGCGGTCTTTAACGCTTTATGTTGGCGCCGAATTTCCTTCTCCGTGACGCGCGTGTCCGGGTATTGCAACCACCGTGTTGACAGGGACAGTTCACCGCTAAACACCGACGAGGCGAGAGGCTTATCTACTCGCAAAACCGTCTCGGTCGGGAGATCCTCTTTTTCTACTAAAAGCACAGCCAACACGCGATTTACACCCAAACCTGACTCAACCTGTGGGCTCAACTGCACTTGCAGCTTAATAGTCCGACCCCCTCTTAGACTCAATAAACACCTAAACTCATTCGGTATGCGTCCGCTTCTGGCAGTTTGAAACGCGTCCTCAAAAATTTCACGCGAGGCGCCCGCTAAAAATTCAGTACTGAAAATCAATCGCCCCGCGCTGGACTTGCCGATACCAGTAATTGCCACCATTTGCCGATTCCAAGATCGTACGGCGCCTGTTGCATCTAAAATGAGCGCCGGCCGATCGGCCATCTCGATCAGCGTTTGTATCTGAATGTCCAACGCGTCAGAAGTCTGCGTCACCTCGAGTGTTCGCTGACCCGAACTCTTGAGGTGACTACGATAGTCCGTGACCATGGTGCCAAAAGAGTCTTGCAGAAACTTGACCTCTGAGACCGCGCCATCAAGACCAGGCAGTGCCGGCTCACCCCCACGCATTAGGTGTAAAACAAATGCAGTGAGCTTTTCCAACGGTCGTAATAATCTTTTATTCACAAAGAGAAACGAGAGAAGCACGCTGACGATAAAGAGCAATATGGCCAGCAGTGGAACAACCGTATTGCTCAGCGCCTGAGAACGCTCCATGTCAGCACTTGCGGAAGCCAACGCCTGCTGCATTGCTCTTACCAATTGCTCCCAAGACTCAGAAATTCGGTATTGATCACCCGGCGCTCTGTCGCCTACGGACAAATCGCTGACAGCGCTAACGTACATTGACTGCTCTGATCTACAGCACCCATAGGGCAAGGGTCTTTGAGCAAACGAATCAATCAAATACGCAGGTAGTGGCTCACCCAGCAAAATCAGTTGGGCAAGGGCTTCGCGATCTTTTGAAAGCTCAATGAACTGCTTATTAGCATTGGCAAAATCTGTTTGAACATCACGAAATTCATAGTTAATCGAGGCGATAAGCAACCCGCCCAGCGCGAAGAACAAAGACATTCCGACAAAAACTCGGACAAAGAACGCGCGTATGTTCACCCTAAGTCATCCCTTCATTCACCCTATGCGGTGCGGACATCGATTTTCTGCGCTCGCTAAAGCAATCTCCAGACTAATTCACCACTCCTTCAAGTGATTGCTGGACGCGCTCAAAAACATCATCGAAATCAACCGGAACAGATCGGGCGGACTCACCAGGACACGCCGCATATGCACTGCTTAGCGATGGATCCCAGCCCCAATCACCACTGTCTGCGCGCTCAATTCGAACGCCAAAAGCGGATAATAGCTCGCCGGCCTCTGCCAATGCGGTTGCTCGAGCCGCGATTAGCGCTGTTTCTGCACGCACCAGTGCGCGTTGCGTGTCAAAGAGTTCGTTCTGGCTGTCGAGCAAATCTAAAAGGCTACGACTACCAATATCAAACTCGTCTTCGTAGGCGATTCTTGCTAGCCGTTGCGACACAAGCTGCTGTCCAAGAAATTCGATCTGACGCTCTAAGACCTGCGACTCGTTATAAGCGATGAGGACCTCTCGTCGCGTATCCCAGCAGGCCTGCCTTCGAGCCTCCATAGCCGCGTAATAACGCTGGTTACTCTCTCGACGTCGCGCACTATCGCTGCCGCCTCGATAAAAATTGAAGTTAAAAACTAGCTCGACGGCCTCGGTCTCGAAGTCACCTTGGATTCCCTCAATATTGGTCGAGCGTTCATTACGGTATCGTAAATCTATTCGCGGAAAAAATGGCCCCCTTGCCGAGTCTCGACTTGCACTGACAGCGAGCAACGCCTCTGTTGATTCTCGAACTCTAGGGCTCTGATCAAGCGTGCGACGCAGTACATCTTCCCGAGAATCGCCAACAAGCTCGCGCGGTATCAAAGGAAACGGGAGTCGCGACGAAGAAACACGCTCTCCAGTCAGTCGCTGGAGCTCCGCCTCAGTATCAAAAAGGTTAGTCACTTCGGTTAATACATTGGATTCGGCCAGAGCCAATCGCGCTTTTATCTGCTCAAGATCGACGCCTTTACTCACACCGCTACCCACGCGATCCTCAATACGACTCGCGACTTGACGATGCACAAAGTAATTCTGTTCCGCAAAATCCTTCAGGCGCTGATAAAGAGCGACCTCGGAGTAGGTCAGCGTGACCTCCAGTGCGGCAGTCTCAGACGCTCTAATATGTCCCTGAAAATCGCGTCGCGCCTCAAACTCAGCCGCGTGAATACGATCTCGGGTCTCGTAACCATCAAATAACAACTGAGTGGCGGTAAATCGTACGTCGCTGCGATCGTAGCGACCAAAGCTGGACGACGGTGTTTTTCGATCCTCCCGTCCTTCGACGGCCGACAGATCGATAGAGGGCCTAAGCTCACCAGACACCACGTCAACACGCTCTCGTGACGCCGCAAATTCGAAAAAGGTGCGCAAGAGCCCAGGGTTGTTAGACAACGAGCGCTCCAGCGCATCGGCGTAGGTCTCTATACCTTGGGCTTGCACTGTTAACGGAATCAGTGCGAGCGACGTTATAAGCACCTTCTTAATCACCCTGTCCACACACCTCTTAAAATAAATTAGTAGCCCCTGCCGGCCGTCAAGGCTATCGTTATTCCTTGGGGAGACAGTCGCTGGGCAGGCATCGTCAGTATATGCGCACACCGCACAACATAAACCCACAAATACAAGGGTCTAGTCTAGCACAAAAGGCAAAAATACTTTTGTTTTGCACCATCGTAATTGTCGCAAATAGCCCGATTGCAAACCCATCTTTCAGTAATTTTTCGAAGTTCGAGTCGGTCTTGGCTGAGCGCTACGGTCCGGTAGCGGTCAGGCGCGGCAACGCGTGGCGTCAAGAGCTGATCGCACTGGATTCAATTCCGGTGATCGAACAGCTTCAGGGGGTTAATCAGTTCTTCAACCAACGCGTCACATGGCAATCTGATGTCGCCATTTACGGGGCCTTAGATTTTTGGGCAACCCCTGCTGAAACACTTGGAGAAGGAAGAGGTGATTGCGAGGATTTCACCATTGCGAAGTATGTCAGCCTTCGTCATTTAGGGGTCCCGTCAGAGCAGCTCCGACTAACGTATGTAAAACTTCAGAGACCCGGCGGGCGCTCTCAAGCACACATGGTCTTGGCCTGGTATGAAGCGCCCGGTGCGATTCCCCTCATTCTAGATAATGCAGACCCGCAAGTACTGCCTGCCAATGAGCGCAGGGACCTCAAACCTGTCTTTAGCTTTAACAGTGACGCTCTCTGGATCGGAGACAGTCGTCAGACGACTGACGTCGCACCGTCCTCTCGCTTGTCGCAGTGGCGACAAATGATTAACCGGGCGCAAGCAGAAGGCATTAAGCTGTGACCAAGGAGATCTCAAATGTCATTACTTAAACGACTATGGATAAGTATTGGGGCGCTTTTAGTGACGGTATTTGCCGTGACCCTCACTGTTTTTGGTCTGTCAGGGAGTGCAGCTCTCGAGCAGCAGCTTGCTATAGAAACCGAAAATACTGCGCGGACATTAGCGCTGGTCTTATCGGCTCGAGAATTGGATCCCGTAGTGGCAGAAATTCAGCTGTCGACCATCACTAACCTGAGTGAATTTGAAGCCGTTGAGCTCCGTGATCCACAAAACAATGTGGTCTTCGTCGCGCAAAATACCACTCCTGCGACGCGCGTCCCTGACTGGTTTCAGCGCTTATTTGAGGTGTCCACTGCACCGGCCAGCGCACCTATTCAGCAGGGTTGGGATACTTGGGAACTTAAACTCACCCCCTTTGGCGGCAGTGCTTATGATGAGCTTTGGACGGCAACCAAGCGAAGCGCCTTCGCGCTTTTAGTGGCATTTTTCGCCGCCGGTCTAATCGGTCAGGTTTTACTCTCAAAGTTACTCATTCCGCTCGGTCAGGTGGTAGCGCAAGCTGCCGCTATTGGTCAGCGACGCTTCACTAAAATTGCCATACCCAACACACGAGAGTTTGCCGACGTCGCACGCTCAATGAATGAGCTGTCACAACGTGTGCAGACCATGCTCTCTGACGAAGCCCAGCTTTTGAAAGACAAAAAGGCCTCCTCTGATCTTGATGAAATAACGGGGTTACTCAACAGAGAAACGCTCGTAGAACAATTCAACGCAAAGCTTAGTCGAGAAAATGAAGAAGCGCTGGGGTCCGTTGGGTTAATACGAATTCTTGGCCTTGCCGACATGAATCGAGAATATGGCCGAGGCGTTATAGACAACGTCTTAAGCGACGTTGGGGAGGAACTCAACAAACTCAGCAGTGATGGAAGTTATGGGTCTTACTGCAGTGTTGGGCGGATGAACGGTGCGGATATTTGTGCCGTTGCGACGAGCGAAAATAATGCAAAAAATCTCGCCAATAGCATGCAGCGTCAAGTCAGAGAAGTCCTTACACGGCATGGTATTGACGGCACCGAAAGTGTGGCTGCTGCATGCATTGAGTATGAATACGGTGACAGTGCCAGTGATTTACTCTCAGTCCTAGACAGTGCGCTTGCCCAATCTGAGCTTCAGGCCGGTGTGCCGGTAGTCCCAGCACAGCAGTACGCAAATCCAGAGAGCGTGCAAAGTCGCAAGCGCTTTTGGCAGCAAAATCTTGCCACCGCGTTGTCGGAAGGTCGTCTGTCCTTGTCTTGGTTCCCCGTCAAACGAAAAGATGGCACGGTCCTTCACCTTGAGGGCATGGCACGGATAACGGTTGGCGATGAAGAATTTAATGCGGGTCAATTTATGCCCTGGGTATTCCGACTTGGGCTCGGTCACGAATTTGATCAGAACGTTGTTAAGTGTGCCATTGAGTCACTGAAGACGAAGGACGAGCGCTTACATATCAATCTTTCGTCCAACAGCTTACGCGGTAATTCGTTCGCGAACTGGCTCGAACGACAGCTCAAGCAAACGAATACTTCAATAGTGGGCCGACTGGGTTTGGAGCTCTCTGAATCTGCGGTCCTGGCCTCAAAAACCGGTTTCGAAGATCTGATTTCGCGGATGGCGCCCTATAATATTCAAGTTGGTATAGAGCACATGGGCTATAGAGCTGAAATTATTGCCGAATTGGCACGGCTCGGACCCACATACTTGAAACTGGACTCGCTCTACACGCAAGGTCTTTCGACCAACGAGGGTAATCGTTCAGTGGTGTCGAGTTTCAGTGCCGTTGCAAAATCCTTAGGCATCGAGTGTATCGGCGAAGGTGTTAACACTGCGGCGGATGGCGATATGGCATTTTCGCTGGGCGTAAGTGGTATATCAGGAAGAGCCGTGGAGTAAGCGCCTCCCTACAAGATTTCTTCGTCCTCGAGTAGGTGCAATGAGTCGCGACGACGCGCTCTCATCTTCGTTCGCTGAGCATATTTCTCTTGAACTGCCGCGGGTAGCTCAGTGAATAGGATTAGATTCTTAGCAATCAAGAGGTCAATGACGTCGTCTAAAGCGCGAATAAACTCTAAATCTGAGGCTTTGAAGGCGCCACCGGCCGAGGACTCGAAAAACAGATTAACCTCGGTCATCGATTGATCATCGCTCTCTGAAAAACCGTCTAAAGGCTTCTGACTGACAGCCACAATTTGCCCATCAGCATCTCGCTTCACGTAGATCATTTACCGACCTCCCTTCGCCAATCCCGTCAGCCAGCCGTTAGTCGAAATGTTCCGTGCTGTCGGCATCGTCTAGGTCAAGCCGGAGGTTCTCTTCAAGCCCTGAAGAATCCAGCTCGTGTCTCGCGATCTGAGTACCCGTTTCTAGAGCATCACTGTCGCTCACGACTCCGAGTAAATCATCTTCCTCTGAAATAACATCACCTGACTCGATAGCGACGGCTAAGTCTAACAAATTTGCCGCATCATCAGTCTCCACGGCCACGCTCGACTCGTCTTGGGACGAAAGATAGCGGACATCTTCACCACCAGAGACCGTCTCCTCAGGAATAAACAAATCAAAGTTATCGATGGCCAAATCAGAGAGCGGTGTTGGCCCTGAGTTATCGCTCACACCTAAGGATATCTCCTCGCTTCGAGTCAACTCGCTTTCATCGCCAGCAACACGAGTACCACCCAAATTGTTAGACCCTAGATTACCCGACTCATCTTCCGCGTTGTCATTATCTTCGCCAACGTCCCGAACCACCTTAGACAAAAGGTCTTGGTCAACAAAATCCTCTGAATCAGGCAGGTCGTTGAAGTCAATCTCATAGTCTACGTTGGGCCCATTAAACGCCTTACCAGTCCACGCCTCTCCAAACCAATAATCACTTACCTCGGTTTCTAAAACCCGCGAGCCGTCACTCAAGAAAATCCCGCCGCCACTATTTCCCTGATACGAACCCGCTTTTATCGCATGATCAACTACCGTTGCATCAATGCCTTGTAATGATAGGTATTCCTCCACCGCCGCATATTGTTCCTCAGGGGCCGATGGATCAGTGACCTCTTCCTCCCAGTTATCAACTTTAACAATAGACTCATTACCGTCTTGATCGACCACCAAGAAGACCACGTGACTAATAGCGCGGGGTAATTCTTCGGGCTCCGGTTCAGGCTCAGGTTCGGGCTCGGGTTCAGGCTCGGGCTCGGGCTCTGGCTCTGGCTCTGGCTCTGGCTCCGGTTCTGGCTCAGGTTCCGGCTCGGGTTCAGGCTCGGGTTCAGGCTCAGGCTCCGGTTCAGGCTCGGGCTCGGGCTCTGGTTCTGGCTCGGGCTCGGGCTCAGGTTCCGGCTCGG
>Ga0206128_1000745_pt1 | contig 35315 bp, 17 predicted proteins | sample Helgoland_Spring_7_FD_148601 | JGI IMG/M metagenome (GOLD analysis project Ga0206128, IMG submission 148601) | Pelagic subsurface seawater microbial communities from Kabeltonne, Helgoland, North Sea - Helgoland_Spring_Bloom_20160426_1 | ecosystem: Environmental > Aquatic > Marine > Epipelagic ... | reverse complement strand
ATAGGTTCTTCTCTGTGCAACAAATACTCAAATACTCGACACGCATCGTCAATATACACATAATCTCTTATTTGTGTACCGCTTCCCCATACACTGCACTCGCCTTGTTTTGCTCTAGCAATAATACTTGGCAAAGGATAGTCCATGCTTTGCCCAGGTCCATATATTGTAAATGGTCGCATGACGTGAGGGGGTATGTTCATTTGTTTAAGCATACATTCTGCAGCAAGTTTGCTCATACCATACATATCAAACGGCTCACCGTCAGGCATGTCCTCACTCATAGGAACACCTTGTTGCGATTGCGTAGCTGCCGGGTATGCTGCGCAACTGCTAGGGTAAATTATCTTACCGCAAAACTGTTCAGCCCATTTAAATACGCATCTGTCAATTTCTATGTTCTCAGCAATGCTCCATAAGTTATTGTCTATGCCTTTGCGCCCGCCAACAAAAGCAGCAAAGTGATAAAGCACATCATATGTTTCATAAGGCATATTATGCTTAACATCTTGTGTATACGCTGTTACATTGTATCCTCTGTCTTTAAGATATCTTACTGTATTACTGCCAAGAAATCCGTCTGCGCCTGTTACTAATATTTTCATTTCCAATAAATCCTATTCGCATTTCTATAGTCTTGTATATATTGCTGTACTGTTTCATTTGCCTGCAGGCCCGCCAATGCCGCAATTCGTTGATTTAATACAGGATCAAAATGTATATCTTTAAAACTAATAATATAATCTGCTGCAGAAAATTGTGCTTGGTTATTCCACAGTTCCAAATCACCAACCCACATATCTTTTATTTCTTGTCTAGTAAATTCACATGTGGTCCACTTTTCAAATGAGGACCAGTCCGCACCTTTTATAATATCATATTCTTCTAGATCAATTTTCCACACTAACACTTTGTTTAAAAACATATCTGCTATAACACCATAATCATCAGATTGACATTTTATAAACACAGTGGTAAAATCGTCATCTAATTTAGTTGCACTATGACTAGTATTGTTTGAAAAAAACACATGTTTTTTTAAATTTATTACGTTCAACTTTCCTAAATCTGTTAAATCTTCTAGCTGTGGATGTGCGTCACCTTCGGGTCCTAAACTTAACTTTAAAAAGTATTCCGGATGTGTATAATACATTATACAGTTTATTATAAAACTACCTGATACACCTCGTGGGAAATGAACTCTAATATTGTTTTGCATAATACTCACACTGTTGCCAGAAACTACTCATCTCTGGAAATGTTTCTAAAAAATTTGTACCGCGCCTACGATCATGCTCATTAAAGAACTTGTAAAAGTCTCCGCGCTTGCGTTCTACATCATTTGTGCCTTGGAGCATCCAATCTAGATCACGCTTCATCTTTAGCACTTCGTAGTCTTTAAAGCCATGCATTTCATGCATGTTTGCTTCCATATATCTTATACATTCTTGCATTACTATTTGATATTCCATGGGTAGTATTTGCATGCTTTGCCATTCTGGTGTGTACAATAGTGGAGTATCAAACCATACACGCTGATAGGTTTTTGTGTATGTTTTGCGCAAGTATACTATGTATTCTAACAGTTTCTTTAGTGAAAGTATACTTAAATTGTTCATTGTGATAATGAACGTTAGGCTGCTACGACTAGGAACGTCACGAACAAATTCTTCACATCTATTTATAGCAAGATCAAAGTCTAATCCATGGCGTATATATTCTGCTTGCTTGCCCCATGTATCCATGCTAACAAACTGCATAAAGTGTTCTATCTGTTCACCTTCACATAGTCTTTGCACATATTCTTTGTACTTGTCCCATACCTTAGGGTCAACACTGAAGTTGCTAGTAGTATTCAAATGTAAATCTTTTTTAGGATTCTCAAGCACATAATCAAAAACACGATAAGTGTTTGGATCCATAGTAGGTTCACCGCCTGTCATACGAAAATGTTTTAGACTGGGGTATAGATCGGGCCACCAACGCCAGAACGCTTCTCGGTAGGGATTTTCTTCTCTGTTAGGAATGGCCCTTCGCTCGCCCACGAAATGTTGGGGGGCATTGTGCGGTACAGTTGTGGGCCATGCTCCGTGTTCCTTTGACTCTGCTGTCCAGGTGCTGCTAAACTGAGGACTGCAATAACTGCAACTAAGATTACAAACATTATTAAAATTTACCTCTACATAACTTGGGTTAACATCTGCACTAGGATTGTTAACTATTTCTTCAAAACTCTCCATAGCCCAGGGCTCGCCACTGCGATAGTGACGATCACTAATGTTGCCTTGTGCTTCAATGTTCCAACAATATTTGCAATCACTGCACTTAGTTCCCTCCATCATTTCTAATCTGCTTTGTTTTTTGTGTGCAGTGTTGTGTAGCGCACTTGGATTGTCAGCAAGTGGTTCGACAGGAATACGATGCAATGGTGGATGATAGCAACTGTTTGTATGTCCTGTTGTTAAATGCAAACTAACTTGTTTCCATTTTGCCAAACAAAAACTATCGCTAACTGTTACTAGTTTAGTTTTTGCAGTTAGTGCATCATTGTAATAATCACTCATAGGGCATTTTTCCTATACCATGTATCATGCAGATACTCATATTCCAATTTGATGTCTAAACCGTAACAATTAAGTTCACTTTTGATATTTGATAAATCTTTACTGAATAACGCCTCACTGCTTATTTCACAAACGTTAACCTTGGGACACAATCTTTGTATAGTTTCTTGTTTATAGATCGCACGATGTTCAGTGATGTCCATTTTATATTCATGCTTAATGCATCTGTTAATAACAATGTTATTATTACTGTCAGGAATCCGTATTACAATAATATTTGTATTGCTTGCATCATTTTCAATTTGACTATTTAGATACACATACTCGAATGCACCAAAATGAGATATTCCAATCATATTAGTTTTATTCATTGTATATGTTGTTAAAAAACTTGGAGCATCTAAAAAAATTTTATCATGATATACATGTGCCCGAGTTTTATTTTGATATGATTCGTATACTTCTTGTTCGTGCATAAAACTAACACCATTTGTTAATCCTAATAGATTTGCTAAATGATGTCCACCGTGAAACTGCGAAAAAAGCACTAGTGTAAACATTCTAATACTCTCTTATTTGCTTGTAAACGCGGAAGCAATACTTGCATGTCTACCGGATTGCATAATAACTCACCTAAACTTTTAAACACTGCGTCCACTCTTATATAACTGCTTTCACTGTCATAACTTTTATCAATAATGTCATCGAAAATATCAAAGCCCATGCGCTTTAAGTTCTGTTCAAACTCCGGACTTCCTATTACTAAAAATAACTTACCATATGCAATAGGTCTGAATGTTTTTTCTGTAATGAAAAAGGTGTTGGGTGTGTGATTAGTTTCTGCTACTATTTCAATTGCAATGTCGTTATAGGTTTTTTCCCAACTTCTACTGTTTGCATATTGGTACAGTGGTGGCTTAATATAGTCACCTATATCACTATAAGGTAATAGCGAAACTAAACTCTGCCAGCGTTCATTATGCTCGCAAATAAAGCTAGTAAAATCACTGTTCCATTCTGTTACTGTATCAACATCTAAATGCATGCTTGCCTTGCCACGAACACTAAACTGCCAGTTTTTATGTTTCCAAAAACTATAAAGTCTTTCATTGGTTGCTCTGCCACAAAATAATCCATAGTTAAATTTGGTAGAAGGTATAGTTTTTATTTCTTTAAATCGATCAGAAAAAAATGCTTTGTAATCTGGGTTGATTGTATGCTTAAATGTTTCACTCTTGCACAGTCTATCACTGCTTGTAACCTCTATTTGTGCATAAGGAATATCTAATTCATCGCAGATGTTTTTTACCTTTTGCTCAATTCCATTTTCAACAATATCCCAGCCTTCCATTTTGAGATCTAATACAATTTTTTCATCTTTATGCTGTGCAATTTTACAAGCAAGTATCTCTACATCACGACTGTGTGCTGCACCACAATAATTTGTGATGTCGAGTGTTATCATCCTTCATGCTTTCTAATTATATCCATTTCACTCATCATTGGAGTGCTAGGAAAATAAGTCTTAGTATAATATGTCTTAAAGAACTTGCTTTGATTCGCATCCATATCCAGCATAGGCAATCCTAGTCTGCTCATAAGCGCACCATTAATCTCTGGCATTTGCATTGGATCAAAGTCTTCGTATATGCGTTCCAAATTATCAAACCATTGCACTTCTGTGTGATCCCAGTCTGTAAGCATAGTTTTGTATGTACCAAGTCTTGCACCCTGTATAGCATACTCGCCATATTCTGCATCTTTGCCCACATTATGCCATACACTAAGTCGTTCAAAATTGCTCTGACGAACCATGTCTTCAAATTCAGAAAGTTCGGGCCTTGTGCCTTCTCGTAAGCACATCTTTACTCCTTCGCGGAATCCTGCACGCCATGCGTGTTTAGCACTTCCGTTAGGATGTGTAGTACTATATATATTGTTCATTGCAATATATTTGTCATCAAAACAAAATTCCACAGTGGTTTGATCTGTTCCGTCAGTATTTTCGTGTGTGCGCATGTCGTTTATAAATGTGCGTGTCCAACAACTCATACCGCCATTTCCGTACATAAGTCCGTTGATGACATTAACTGCTTTCCAACGAAACACACAATCCTCATACTCTGGTTTAATGTCTAGTGTGATGTCAAAAAACTCTGGATAAGGCATGTTATCGCCATCAATGAGGATGAAACGTTCTGTGTCACTTGCAGCCGCGGCTGCTTTGTGTGCAGCATCACTACCTTGTACATTGTCAACACGCTTTGCCCATGGCACCATGTTTTGTATTTTAACCCAAAAGTCTTCCTTTAAAGGCTCATCATAACTAAGATAAATGCAGTCTAAATCTGCTACGTCAATGCTTTTCATATTTTATTCCTTGATCCATGGATTGACAGGCAACTCGTGTTGTTCTAAATACCAACTACGATGTGCCGGCGGAAAATGTTTAAGTTCGCCTTCGTGTATTTTAAAAACCGACAATCTATAATAACAGTTTTCATATTCTTTTTCTGTTATTACCATGTAATCGCCTTCACTCGGTAAACTTTGATCTACTTGTTGTATTTCTATAATTTCGCCATCTTGTTTATAAAATGCTCGAAATTCAATCACAGCCGGTGCCTTGAATAGATCCGGCTGTGATTCTACTGCTTCAAAAAATGCGTTGCTCATATCTCTCTATAAACCATGGTGTTGCAAAATCTTTTATAAAATAGTGTACTGGGTTAGTTTGTGCATATCCATTGATCATGAATATCATATCTTTAGTGAGGGACCAACTACATGCTTCACGCCAATCACTGGGTGTAAACTCGTTAATATGCGGTTTCATATGCACAAATGTTGGATACTCTATTGTGGGCACAAAGTAATCTTCGCTGCCTAGTTCTGTTGCAGCAATGCTCATAAACACATCTGTATCTGCAGTATTGTGTCTACAGTTACTTAGCACATTTGATTTGTATAAATCAAAGTTCGATAGTACAGTTTTGCAGGTATCGAAAAACTGTTTTGTTTCTTTGCAATGTCTAAAATACATAAAGCCATTGTAAGCATTACATAGATTGTTTTCGTGCCACATACGTCTATGATGCTGATCTTCTACAACTTTGCCTTTATAATTGCGCACTTGTGTAGTAAAGCACACATCTTTTAGTCTTACGCCTTGCCACCAATGATCAATATTGCTTGTTATAAGCATGTCACTTTCAACTTTAAATGTTTCTTTAAAGGGTGTAAGATCCCATGCTAAACACTCATTTGCAAATGGCGCCATTGTAGGTATAGTAATAACTTCGTCAAACACACGCAGCATATGTTCTGGTACTGGTGTTGCCTCATCAACTATGACCGCAAAGTCATTAATCTTGCAATAGGTTTTTACACTGAGTGCAAGCAAGTATGCACACTGCAAATACTGGGCACCTTGTGCAAAAGTCAAATATCCTTGTTCGCGAGTTTTAGCTCTCATACACTATTCCATAATTTATCATATAGATCTGTTTCTAGTATGCAACGCTTGTTCATTAAATGCAAGTCGCCACTGTAACGAATTACATTTTCTTTATTTCTATGTCTATACCAAATTAACCAGTTTTTATTACCATAATCAATAAGTTTATTCACTGTTGTCATTGATGGTAAGTCATGAGAGAACGTATCCTTGTTGCAATATCCCGAACACGTTTGATGAGCAATGCTTAAACAGAAGTCATTGCGAAAAGGAGCAAGTGCAAATCCAATTAATTTACCGTAGTATTCATAATCATCAGCAACCTTTTCCCACATGCGAAAAATGTTTTCAGCATGCTTGCATTTTTTAAAATAAACAACAGTTGCCCATCGCATTTTAAACTTGTTTTGCGACATTGATTCATCTACATTCAGTTGATTTAGCCCAGTTACATCCCAACTTTTGTTATGACATAAAAAATCGTGATCACTTCCAAAATAGTTTGCTAGGTTATCATTTTGTATAAAGTAATCAGCATCTATTAATAATGTTTCATCATAAGGACTAAGATCATACGCACTGTATCTGCCTCCATTATTCCAATCAGTAGCTACTAATTCTAAGTTTTCATATTTAAATAAGCGACGTCCCTTGTTCTTAGGAGTTAATTTGATTATCGTAACAGGCACTTTAAGATAATGTTCTGCTAGTCGCGCACATAAATCAGCTAATCTTTTGTAGTCCAGCTGATTACTTTCACTATAAAGTATTAATACACCTCTAGACTTCAACGTCACCAGCCCTGCGTTTTGTTTTCAATTCTTGAAATTGATTATGCCAATCATTGTGTACTTCATTCCAGCGAGCGTCACATAGTTCCACAAGTTCTACACAATCAATCTCAATGGGTGTATCATAACTGTCTGGTATAATACATTTAGTGCTTTGATTAAACAAGCCTGCATTTGCATTTTTCATATACAAATAGTTAAGCAGGGTCATGTCAACACGGAATAGCCCACCATTATATGTAACAGTGAGCCGTTGCTGTTGTTGCTCTTTTAGAGTCTGTTTTTGTCTGTTGAGCTCGAATCGCTCTCGTGCGTAAGTTTCTAGATTTTTCATACTTGATAGTATAACAGGACCCGTAGGTCCTGTCAATGTTTTTATTTTTTATTTGTTTATTAACCGTTAGCTGTGGTAGTTAATGTAATAGTGCCGTATGTTGCACTTGTGTAAGTTGTACTAGGACGTTCATGTCCAAATGTTGTTATTTTGTTTCCATCAACATTATCAAGTATGTTATAGATTGACTTGTTAAACCCGGTTTGCTCAGCAGCATCATCCTGCCAGGTTGTTTTCCAAAATACTTCTGCACCACTTTTGTATATTTCTAGTTGTATAAAGTTTGAAGTATATGCTGCATAACCTCCACTATCAAAGAACTGCTTGAATGCAACTTGATAAGATCCTGTAAGATCATGCCAGCCTAAGTTTGTGTTGTTTGTAGTTGCTGTGCCAGAACCGCCACTTTTACCTGATGTTTGTGCGTTGATAATATATGATCCTGCTTCGCTGTTAACTAGTGTGCCCCAGTTTGTGGCTTTTAGATTAGCAGTAAATCCTGTCAATGACCAAGTAATAGTAAATCGACCGCCTTGGTTAAAAAAGTAACGTGCTTGGGCTTCAGACGAAAATGTAAACTTACCTGTTTGAGTAATTGTACCTGTCAAGTTAGTGGTTGTTGAAGCTGTGCCGTTTACAATTGCTTGACGTGCTGCAACATTCAGTCTGTTTGTTGTAATTGTTGCAATGTTTGTTGACAGTGCAGTGTATGCACTGATTGTATTACCTGCACTTGGATTTGTAATACTAGTAATACTTGAACCTTGGTGCGATGCCATACTGCTAATTCTACTTAGTAGTGTTGTCCACTGTGTCGCTGTAACTGTTGTGCCGGCGCTAACAGCACTTACTGTTGAGGTTTCGCCGTATCCTGAATCTCCTGATCCTGTGCCCCAGATTGCATTTACTGAAGTAGCAAAATCATTGTAGTGATCATCAAGGATGGTATCTCCTGTGGTATAAGCCATTTATTATTCTCCGATTAGTTAATTGTAACAAAGGCTTCTACAGTGCCTTCTTCCATAGTTGTTTTAGTTTGGATTGCTCTGCCGATAACATTAAAAGCATTAATTGATTCATCTGATTGTGCAGCTCTTGCCATGCCGTTTCCTGCGCTAACAAGTCTATCACCTTTATTTACCATTCCAACTACGCGAACTGGTACACGACCAGCAACAGCAACTGGTGCTCCGCCTTCTTGCGCACTGTTCATTAAGTAAGCTGGTTTGCTACTAACAACACCAAATACGTTGCTAGACAATTCTTCATTTACTGCAGTAATTTCTTCTGCGCCGCCCAGTGCAACAATTGTGCCTGGTGACATTAACGCATCTGGACGGAAGTTTTCCGCCAAGTCAGCATATTCTGCTGCAGTTGCAGTTCCGTTAAATGTTGTTGCAAACACTGTTGCAACTCTGTTACCGCTACTACCAAAGTTTACTGTGCCACTAACAAGAATGTCTCCTGTCATTGTACCACCAGATAGTGATAGTGCACCTGATGCTGAAACTGTACTATCAACATATGCTTTGGTTGCTGCGCCTAAGTTATCTGTAGGTGCACCTGCTAGTAGTACTCTATTTGTTGCGCCATCAATGGTCATTGCTGTACTAACAACGCCGCCATCATTGACTTTAATAAGGATGTCACCGTCTGATGTTGCGTTAGCAATTGTTACATCACTGCCGCTAACGCCAACTGTTAGATCACTGTCAACACCAACAACCATGCCTGTGTCATTAAGGATACTTAGTACACCACTAGTGCTGTCACTTTGGTCACTGCGCAAGAAACTTGCTGCAGCAACACCACCTAGTGCGTCACTGTCTGTTGCTGTACCTTGGAACTTGTTGCCTGTTACTGCAGTACTAAGTTGGATACCTGGCTTAACTGTTGCAAATCCTGAGATAGCACTCTGCGGAGTGAATGTTGTATCTTTAGATATTGTTGCAACTAGTACGTTGTTTGTGTAAAGTTTAACAACAACATGATCTGTAGCGCCAGTGTCTGTAACTGTTTCAACAATAGCACCTGATGTTCCTGTACCACTTGTAAATGATGGACCAACTGTTGTCCAAGTCGAACCGTTGTAAACTTTCAACTGTCCGTTTGTAGTATCCCACCAAAGATCACCGGTAACACCACTGCTAGGAGTACTTGCACTTGCTGTACTACTACTAACAGTTTTAAATGTTGTGCCATTGTAAACTTTAAGTAGATTGTTTGTTTTGTCCCACCACATTTGACCTGCAACTGGACTTGCTGGCGCACTAGTGTTACTAAAGTTTTCCAATAGTTTTACTAGGTTCTCGTTAAAGAATTCACCATAACCAGCATAGTTCTTACCAATAAGTGTAAGATCTGTGGTTGTATCAATAGTTCCATCTGCTACTGTTGCAAGGATAGTACCGTCGGTTTTGTTAATTTTATAAGCCATTTGTTATCTGCTCCGCATGTATTCGTTAGTATTATTTATCCACTTTATAAACTTAGTATATTATATGCTACTAAGATTAGTCAGTGTTTGAATTCTAACTGTGTAATCAATCTGTATAAGTCTGTTTAGACTTTTTTGTACCGGGTGAAAAACAACGTGTGTTAGTAGTTTGCCCGTGTTAACTGTGCCTGTCCAGCTTCGTAGTCCAAGCTCATCAAATGTGTATGTGTCATTAAAGTTGCTGGTGTTATCAAATGCTGCTTGACTGTTTGGCTCGCCATAGTCTAACAAACAACTTACAACAATATCTGTGTAAATCTGTCCTGCTGTATGGTTTACGCTAAGTTTATTTCTTGCTGTATCTGTATTCAAACTACTGTTGTCATCTACAACTTTATAATATGTTTGGTTATACAGGTTAGCGTTAGCACCGCTGCTATTTGCAGGCAAATATGTAATAACACCTGTTGGGTCAACACTAGTGCCGCCATTGCCAAAAGCCATTTCGTGAACAAAACCTGTGGTCTTGTTTGCTACACTTAGCGCAAGTGCTTCACTCATGTTTTCATAGTGAATAGCATTACGCTTGTTTACATAATCTTCACCTGTCTCTGGGTCAAAGATACGAATATGCCCTTCCATCATCACGCCACTGGTATCTTTAATAGCACTTTCAGGCTGTTGTGGTTGTTCAATATCGTTGTTCATGTCTTGTTCTTCCATAGTTTTATACCTTAAGTAAACATTCTACACTCTTTTCGCCTAAATCGCTAATTGTTTCTAATGCGATTCCAACGAGAGGACCTTGTCCATTTGCGCTTGCTTTGCCGTGATGTGTTGCGAAAACTGCCTCGCCTTTGGTTACTGCACCTACAACACGCACTGGAACACGACCTACTAGTGCAACTGCTTCACCATCTGCAGCACTGTTCATCAAATACGCAGGAGCAGTTGAAATAACACCTGCTAGATATTGTGCTTCAGGGGTTGCTGCAGTTATTTCTGCATCTCCGCCAATCATTACAACTGTACCAGCTGGATATTCAACATCTGCTGCATAAATCTCAGCCAAGTCAGCATATTCTGCGCTTGTTGCTACACCGTCAAAAATACCAGTTGATAGTGTACCACTGCTTGGGTTGTAAGTAAGTGTTGTAGTATCAACATTCACACCATCTGCACCGCTAGTCGCATCGCCAAAATGTATGTAACGTGTAGCATTTGTGGAGTTATCTGCTGTAATAGTAACGTTAGTTGCTGTTGTTGCTGTAGCACTGTTACCTGTACAACTTCCTGAACTACCTGTTACGTTGCCTGTAACGTTGCCGCTTAATGCTGCAGTAATAGTACCTGCACTGAAGTTGCCACTACCATCTCTTGCTACAATAGTAGATACTGTGTTTGCGCTTGTTGCATTACTTGTTACTGTAAATGTTGCAGTTTCACTACTAGTGCTTCCGCTTAATCCAACGCCAGCTGTAGCACCTACTGCAACATAGTTACCAGTTGTGCCTACGCCAAGTGCTACACTGTTAGCTGCAACTGCATTTGCCGTTGTTGCAGTAGTAGCATTACCACTTAGTGCACCACTAAATGTAGCACTTGTTAGCGTACCAGTGCTTGGATTATATGTAAAGTCTGCGTCATGATGAACTGCGGTAACAGCACCGCTAGTAATATCACCAAAGTAAATTTGTTCTTCAGCATTAGTTGTTGTATCGCTAGTAGTTGTAGCGCCTGCTGCAGCCCAACTTAGTGTACCTGCTGCATCACTTACTAGTGCAAAACCACTTGATCCTGCATCTGCTGCTGGTAGTGTCCAAGTTACATTACTTGCAATTGTTGCTGGTGCTTGGAACGCAACCCAGTTGCTACTATCTGCATCTGCAAAACGTAGGTCGCTTTGTGCAGTTAGTATTGCATTGCTTTGTAGCTGAATAGTTCCTGTGCCATTGGCTGCAAGTTCTAAACTTTCATTACTTACAGTTGTTTTAATTTCTGTGCCACTAATAACCAGAGATCCGCTGATAAACTCACCTGCTTCAAACTTACTAAGTTCAAAACTAATATCACCAGTCTGGATGTTACCTGAAGGTTCTGGATTGTATCTACTAACTACTTTCCAAGATCTTTCGCTTTGATCCCAGAATATACCAACATGTGTATAGCCATATTCGCCAGTGCCGTTGTTTTCGTTACCCCAAAAACCAACATCCTGTGCAATAGGTGCTGCAGTTCCATCCCATACATCATTAAGTGTGTGACCAGTTGTTGCAGCAAATTCAATTGTAATATTATTATCCAGTGCTTGCTCTGCACCTGTAATTGCTACGCCTGTTGCCTCTGTTGTACTAAAGTTGTCTTTACTCCATTCAAATGTATCCGGAGTACCTGTTGCGTCAATACGCACATAATAATTTGTTGAAGTAGTACCTTCAAAATAACCATGGAATACAGCATCGTCTAGTCCGCTTCCTGTAAAGTTAGTGCCTGATTCTCCAATAGCATCACCTGTATTCAAATATACATACTGATCAGCAATGCTCAAGTTTGCTGCACCAGTTGTAATAGTAGTACCAGTAACTGTCAAGTCACCGCCAATTGTTAGGTTGTTTCCAACAGTGACATTGCTCGGTAGACCAATAGTGACTACATTTGATGCGACACTTGTTTCAATTTCATTAGCAGTTCCACTAAATGTAACTGTATCTTGAATTGCAATTGTGTCGCTGCCTGTGTCACCAGCGAATGTTAAAATTGATACACCGCTGCTTACTCTGCCGTCAACATATGCTTTAGTTGCTGCATCTTGTGCGCTTGTTGGATCTACAACATTTATAATCTTTTGTGTGTTTGCATCAAGGTCTGCACTAGGTGCAAATGTAAGTGTTACATCGTTGGAATTTTCTGTAGCAACAATTGGACTTGTGCCAATAACACTTCTAAACTGTAGATCTGTGCCAACTTTTGACTTGAAAATTACACTGCCTGAGCCAAGGTTACTACCAGTATTTGCTTCACCTCCTGCTGCACCTGGTGGTACTGCTGGTTCCCATTCTCCGTCAACAGCGTTCCAAGTTAAAACATCGTTGGCATTTGGAGTTGAACTTGTTGTATCAACATCGCTAAGTTCATTGATACTGGTTGCTTGTACTTTTGTTAGCACTCTAGCATCTGTATAGTAAAGGTTAGTAGCACCTTCTGGAACATTGTCTGTATCAACTTCGCCAGCACCGCCACCAAAATCAATCATACTTTCTTTAATTGCTCCAGCGCCAATACTAATTTCACCGCTGCTCAGTGTAATACCATCACCTGCACTGAAATGTGCTCTGACTTCACTTGCACTTGGGCCTACATATGTAATAACACCTGTGCTGCTATTGTATGCTAAACTGCCGTCGCCGCCGCTGTCTGTTATACTGATTGCTGCTCTACTGCGAGCATCGGTGTAATACATTGTGCCACTTGATACAGTAGCACTTGGATCTTCTGTTAAATTACTTGTGTCAATAGTCAGCACATTACTGCTATTAGGAGTTACACCATTGATACTTTTTATGTAAGCACCTTCAATAGTTGTAGTACGTCCGTCTAGATCGGTAAAGTTGCCATCCAGTTGTGCATGTGTGAGTGCAGTACTTTTAGTTGCTCTTAGTATAATTGTCATTCTTTAAACTCCGCTAACATATTTATCAACCATTAAAACAGTCTCTCGACATAATCCTCATCTACATAGTCATCATCCATATACTGTGCTGCGTTAAGTTCTGCTTTATAATTTGGTACTTGTGCTTCACATGCTTTCAAGAAGTTAGCATTTACAGTTGAACTTTGCTGTATTCCAAGCCCATCTGCTGCAGAACTACTTCCTAAATCATACCATGTTTTTGTATGTGTGTCTGCAGCAGGCAAGTATTGATCTCTGCTACCATCAACTACTAGGAAGCCCGGAACAATACGAGTTAGTATTGGTGTGCCTGCTGTTCCTCTACGCAATCCAGTAATATAGTTGTCTATTGTGTTTATTTCCCAGTAAGTAACACGCTCCGCACCTACAAACACAACGCCTGGATATTCACTGTTAACGTTAACTTGAGGGAGGACACTTGCATCTTCAACATAAATCTTTGTATCAGCAACGAGAACATCCTGCGCAATACTAGTAGTAGCATCTTTACACATTCTCAAATATTCAACATTATCATTCAAGTCTTTGAAAATTCTAAATCCAATGCTTGGCTGTATCTGATTTTCACTAATATGTGTTATTACAACAACACTAGTACCAGTAATAGTTGCTTGTGTAGCAAGACTCATTTCTATTTTTGCACCATTAGTGATATAATCACCTGGATGTAGTCTAACACCATCCACTGTTACCCAGAAGTTGTTTACGTTAGTAACTGTTCTATCTAGGTCATATGATCCAACTGTTCCAACAACACTACTACGGTCAAATGCAGCACTGTCAAATCCAACTTCGTCAAATTCATCAATAACTGTGGTTGATCCTGTGCCCTGTCCAACGTGTACTTTTGTTTGGATGCGCAGTGGATCATGGTTAGCAAATGTGTTAATACGCATTGTGCTTGAACTTGTGAAACTTACTCCGCCATCTATAGTAATCTCTGTGCCATCACCACTAATAGTATATTCTGCACTTGCACGATTATATACAATAACTGTGTCACCATCTGCAGGTGCAGTGGTCATTGTAATGTATAAATTGCCTGCTGTTGCAGTATAATCAACATTACGAACAGCATTTAGTGTTAAGTTGTCGCTTTTTTGTATAACTGCAACACCAATGTCGCCTGGGTTAACAATTACTGTTTCACCTGCGGTTGTTGCAATATTAAACTGCACAGTTGACCCATCGCCTGCATGATACTTACTATTTGCTGGACGCAATCTTACTCCATCAATTTCAACTATTGTATTTGCACTAAGTGGTTGTGCATATTGTACAGTATTATCCAAACTGTAGGTATATGTGCCTGCAGTCATTGTGGTTGTTTGTAGTTTGTACTTACTAGGTGCAAGTCTAGATGTTGCTTGATTAAATGTAAACACATGAATGTGTGCATCATTTACTGGCGCACTAGTAAATGTCATAATAGTTTTGCCGTCTTGATTTCCAAATGTTGGGAAAGATTCTATGCCATCTACAAAACAAAGTGTTTGTCCAACTGATTGAGGATCACTTGCTAGGATGAATATCTCTGTTACACCATCGCCTTCAAACGTAAACTCACCAATCATCTTCTCACCAGTTTGTCCATATGCATAAACATGAAGTATGTCTGTTGCGGTGAGTGCGCTTGGTAGCGTAATAGTTTTAGTTGCAAAGTTGGTAGTAAAACTATACTGGCGATCAGCATTTTTGTATACAATTAGTGTTTCAAAATCATCTTTGCTCTTTGTTGGATCTCCGTATTGGAAGTCAGTTACTAGCCCAGTTGCATCAGTAAAGCTGGTATAGCGAACTTCCATTGCATTGCCGTCGCCTTCATAATCATGACTTGCATGTGTATACACTTCCATGTCAAGTGTATCATAAACTCTGCCTGGAACAAGTTCTTCTGGAGCATGACTATTATAAGTGTCAACAAATCCCGCGCCGTCAATGTTAATATCTTCTGGACGTGTTCCTAGTGTCAGATCTGTAAACAAACTAGTAATAGTAGTATCAAGTCCTGCAAGAACAGTAAGTCCGTCGCCGTCAATCTCAAAGTTGTCAAATGCAACTACATCAAAGTTGCCACTGTCAAATCCTGGATCCTGATCAAATCCTGGCCCAGTTACTTTGTTACCTAAATAGCCTGTGCCTTTTTGTAGTAGTTCTAGATCATCGCCAATCATGCCTGCAGTTGGATAATAGTAAGCAGCAATTCTGTCTGCAGTATTTGTAAAGTCTGCATCTAGTTTTATTGTTAGTACTGTGTTACCGCTGGTATTTTCTACGCTAAATGTTGCGCCACTAGTAAAGCTCAGTGCTACATCATATACTTCTTGTGTTTTTGTAGTAGTATTTTGATAAGCAACAACATCGCCCGCAGTGTAAGCAGTGTTTGCCGCCCAATCCTTAATGCTGCTTGTGTATGTAATACGATCAAACTTAATGGTAGTATCAAAACTTCTTACAGTGTTATTAACAATTCTCGGGCTTACAAGTATGCCAGTGCCACTCCCAATAACAGTTACAGTTGGTTCTTGAGTATAGCCGCTGCCCTTGTTTGTCATTGTAATGCTAATAATAGCATCTCCATTTGTCTTAGCAACTGCAACTGCTTGTACGCCGCCAGCTAGTTGCGGTGCACTAATTGTTACTGTTGGATCTGTAATGTATCCAGTGCCAGCATTTACAATCTGGATGCTGTCTAGCGTATAACCATAGTTCTCGCTCCAAGGCTTGTTGAGTCCTTGTGCCCATAGTATTTCATCTCCGCTACGCTCGCCGCTTGGCTTGCGGAAATACTGTAGTCCTTCGTCATAGTATGCATGCACATCAAAGTCAGTTGTATCTCCAGCAAAGGTGTCTAGCTTGTCATACTTGCTAACGTATTCGCGAATCTTTGTTTTATAAGGCTTAACTTCATTGATAAAGTCTTCAATAAAGTTTGTGTTATCAAACTTAAATGTGTTGTATTGATCTAAACTACGAATCTTATGTGCAACTGTGATGAAACTAGTTTTAAACATCCAATCTGGACTAAAGTTACTTTCATTGAGTGCATATTCCATTAAACGGAAGAACAGTTCATTCATGTTTATTTCATAGTCACCAATGAATACATCTGTCTTTAGCGCATCTACAATCTGTCTAATCTCTTGTGCAGGTACCTTATCAAATGCAGCAAAGTCAAAGCCGTCATTGTCAAAGCCTGTTGCTTCAAAGTTACTGTTAGTAGTAGCAAAACTATACAAACTTGCATTAAACTGCAGTGTACCACGCTCAATAATAACTTCATCCCAGCCTGTGTCAGTCTTAGCAAACATACTAAAGTTGCCTTCATCATTGCTGGTTACTTTAGCAATGTCTCCTGTTACTGCATCAGTGAGTGTTAGCAGATCTGCTTCCAGTGTTATCTGATACTTTGGAACAGTTGTAGCATCATAGCCTGTTGCATAATAGGTTGAATAGTCCCAATAGTCTGCAGTATTATAAGCTTGAATATTTGTTAGCTGCCAACTTTTATCTGCTTGCAGTGTATAGATAGTCCAATAGTTACTCTTACCTTCATCTTCTAGCACAAGTACTTTGTAACCTGTGCTTAGGATAGCAGTATTCAAGAAGTCTCTTTCTTGCACTGAGTCAACACTGGTGTTATACTCGCCGCTGTTAACTGTTGGGATATTCTCACTGCTTAGTAGTTTTGTTAGACTTGCATTTCTAGCAAACGGTGCTTTTACAAGAACACTGTTGGTATACTGTGTTAGTACTTTAAGTGCCGCAGCACGGTTAACAAACATACCTTGGCGTGGCTGTGTTAGTACACCGTACTTTTCAACTTCACTCAAGAATGGATCCGGTACTGGATTCCCAACACTGTCACTGCCAGCTAAACTGTCAATAAGTTTTGTATACATTCTTGCAGGAATTGCTTGATCAGTATTACCTCTGCCATATAGTTCAAACTCGCTGTGCAGCACGCCTTCGTTTTTAACTACGTCATAGTTAATGCTTAATACAACATCTCTGTCTGCAAAATACTGCTTACAGTTATACAGTGCAACTGCATCTGTGTCCAAGAATGCAACGTGCGGCAAGCCGGCTGCTTTAGGATCTTCAATTAGGCTTCTCACACTGTCTGCACTGATAGTTCTAAATTCTGCGTCACTTGGTACACTTTGTATATCTTTGACCCAAAAATAGTAACGAGGTTGTGTACTATCTGTTTTACTGTCATATACAGTTGCTATGTTAAATTGTGTAGCGTCTTTTACTGTGCCTTCGCCTGTGTACTGACTTGGTGGTGTTGAACTTTCAATCCACTCATATACATCAATACTGGATCCAGGAAATGCTTGTGCCCAATAGTTTGTACGGAAATCAATATTACCCTGCTCTGCATTTAGATAATGCACAGTGCTTGTGTCCCACCATAGTCTATTTTTGTATTTGTAGTTCCAAAGATTGTTGTACATTGCTGGATCACTATGACTTACATAACTAAGTTCTGCTTGAGCCACACCTGCGATCTTGCCTTTTGCTGGATCAATATAATCAAGGAATACACTAACTTGGCCTTGTTTTTTGTTATAAAGTGCAACACGATTAATTTGACTTACGTCAACTCTTGTGCCTTCACTGCGTAATACGTTCCAACTACCCGCTCTTGTATTGTTGTTGAACTCGTATACACTTCCACTGTTATCATAGTTTGTTGTATCATTAGGAGCGCCAACAAATATTCTGTTGTCACTGTACGCAACTGCACTGCCAAATTGATCCAGTTCAAGAATGTTTGTGCTCTTGAGTTGCTGTCCAAATACCATTTTACTTGGATTAGCAAGTGTTGGTGTGTTTGAATTTAACAGTTCATACACATATACTGCGCCGCTTTGTGTGCGTCTGTCGGTGAATGTTGTACCACTTTCATCAAATGTTGTTGTTGCACTCAAATAATCTTCACTGTTAGTGTTTGTCTCAATGTCAAATCCTGTTGGCAGTAATGTACTTGCTTTGTCACTTGCAATAACAAGATTGCGTGTGTCACTATACTGACTTGTGCCAACATGCACATGCTTGTCAAATGCTACAGTTTGCCCAAAGTTTTCATTTTCAAATGCTTGTGGATGACTAATTTTTTGTGTAAGTTTAAACGGATCAACAATTGCGCCAGTCTGGAAACTAGAACCTGTACCTGGCATTACACTAAGTTTATTGTAAAGCTCTGTATCAGTACTAGTAATAACAAGTTGATCACTACTATTCTTACTTGCAGTTACACCAGGTATTGCTGCATCAATGATGTCTTGTGCTAAATCTGCTGCGTCACTGCTTGTTGAGCTAACAGTTACTTCTCGGTCATTAATAAACAGTGTGTGGGTTGCTGTTACACTATAACTGCTACCTTCTTTACTTGTAACACTAGCATAGTTTTTGCCTGCATCCTGCAGAATGAATACACTGCCTGTGTTAGGATTTGTTTCATCTTCGCCAGGTGAGCCAATAGCAATAACACTGCCTTTAGTATCAATACTAACACTGATACCAAACTGCTCTTCGCCGTTTGTTTCATCATCTAGATCCAACTGATCAATCTGCTGCATCTGTGTAAATGTGCCTGTGTATATTTGGATTATGTCACCTGCAGCAGGAGTATACTTGAATGTAACAGTGTTACTTGAACGTGTGTAATATCCGTCAGTTGAGCCATCATTGTCTGTTGGAACATCTGGGTTATCTGTTTCAATTTGTAATACGCCGTTTACTTCAACGTAAATCTTTGTTTGCAGTGTGTTAGTTGTTGTATATGCTTTTGTTGTGCCATCTGCTATGAACTTTTCAGCATACTGCGCATAAAGATATGCTTCACCGCTGTTTGCTTTGCTGTCGATAGTTGCATTAGGTGCGCCAACAATAACTCGCTTGCCTGTGTGATCACAGTCAATGCTGTGCCCAAAGTCACCACTGCCTGCTGTATAATTGCCAATCTCTGCAAAGTAATCCTGCTGTCTTACAATAATTTTCAGACCGCTTGCAGGTGTGCTTGTAAATGTAATATCTGCGCCACTTAGTGTAAAGTCTTTTGTTGGCAAATATACTTTACCATTCTCATCCACAACATTAAGTGCATTAAGATTAGTAGGCGTAAAGTCCAGTGTATAAGTTGCTCCACCACTAGTTGTAATAGTAAATGTTCTTTCGCTTGCTGCATCTAATTCAATAAGTGTGTAAACATAAAATTTATTGTCGCCTGGTGCACCAATAAACAAATATCTGCCATCACCACTCATTGCCATACTAGTAGCAAACAAGTGACTAGTGCTAAGTGTGCTTGGACGAATAGCAGGTCTGCGATTAAATGTGCCTGCACTGTCAATGTAGTAAGGGAACGCTGCGCCAACACCACTTTGTGTATCCGGTGCGCCGATGATTGCATAGTCTGTAGCAATTGCTAGACTAGCACCAAAACTATCCAAACTGTCGCCAATGGTTGCACTACTAATATTATTACTTTCAATCAGTATGCCGCCTTCGCTGCGAACATAAGGAACAACTGTGCCACTGCCGTTAGCAGGAGCGCCTACAAGTGCTATTGTGCTTGCACTATTAATAGCAATGCTGCTACCGTATAAATCATCTGCATTAATAGGGCTTTGTGTTTTAACGCCGGTTGTTGTCCAAGGACGAGCATTTTGTAATACTTTCCAATCTCCGTCATTATCTGCATCAATCCACACAAGCTCTTTGTTGTCCCAACCACTTACAGGTGTGTATGTGCTTAAATCGCTTGGCTGTGCAAAACGCACACTGCTGAGTTTGTACATAGGAATGCGTATATCTTGTATGTCTGCTTCGGTTGTAGCATCTACAATTGTAAATTTATTTGGACTACTAACTTCGTAAATTTTAGCAACTTTACCAATTGGCTGTGCTGCACGAACAATAACGTAGTCATCTTTTACAAGTCCGTGATTGACATCTGTGGTATAGATTAAGTAGCCGTTGCCTGTGCTTTCAACGCTAATAACTGTGCTTAGTGTTTCGTCGATACGGCGCATGCCCCAGGTGTTTGTGTTGTCTGTTGCAACCCATATCTTTTTGCCTTTGCCAAGTTCGCTAATGCGTGAACTTAGTGCTTCTAGTTCATCGCCGCTAAACACTGTAAAGTCAACATCGTCCAATCTTGCATAGCCTGCACTGTCTAAATCATTGAGTGTTAGACTGTTTGCATCTCTTGCTGCAAATACATTGCCTGTATAGTTGTTAGGCTTTTTGTAAAGATCTTTACCTTGTACATGATAGTGTCCGACGTCAGTGCCGCCAGGTAGCTCGCCATCTGCGTGGAAATGCAATACAAACGGATTGTTAGTTGCTTCCTGTTCTGGAATAATTGTTTCAATAACTTGGTTACTGTCAATACTGCCATATTCACCAACACGGAATGCCCACTCTTCAAAGTAGTCAATGCTTTGATCTAGATTAGTAAGCTCTGCATCAATAAGTTTGTTAATTGCTGCACCAGTACCTTTTTGCTTTAGCATGCCCTGATAGAACTTAACTTGACTAACGTCATCCAGTCCTAGTCCTGCAAGATAACTTTTTTCATTAAATCCGATAATGCCTTTGCCAAGTTTGTCAACACCATCTTCAAGATTTAGATTATCAAGTTCAAAGAAGTTTTTAAACTGTCCTGCTTTGTTTGTAAGATTTTTAACCAACCCAGTTGTCATATTATCTGCAACGGTCCAGTCATTGTAATCAAAAACATTTGCTCCGTCAACTGATCCTTTTGCTACATAGGTTTTGTTCTGGTAACTTACAATGTCACCTTTTTTGTAATCCTGATAGGTCTGCCAAATACTAATTTTATCTTCGTTAATAAAGAAGCCAGGTGCATGTAGAGTCCCGTCCCAATCGCCGCTTTTTGCGCCAACAAGTTTAAGTCTGCTGTGTCTGTTGCCTAGCTCTGGCTGATAGATAACGTCATTGAATATTGTTGTATTGTTGAATACAAGACTATGTTCGTATTGTATAGGATCTAGTTGTACACTATATAGCTGTGTATTCTCTGTGTCTACACGAATCTCAATAACATTATCAATTCTACTCACATCATAATACTTTGGATTTATTATACTTCCGTTTGCATCCTTTAGTGCGCCTTTGATTGTTAGATCATCTAGAGTAGCAAAAGCTCTGTTGATTGTAAGCACATCACTAAATGGACTTACAACAATTACACTATCAATTGTCCACTTTTGATCAGTCCAGAAAGCAAACTCTTTGCCAGCACTAACAAAGTCATTCTTTTCACCAGTGCCAGTGGTGCCGTCAAATACAAAGCCACGGCTCTGTAAGTATCTCTGATAACTCACTAAGAAGTCAAATACCTGTTGTTTATTTGGTATTACTGTGCCATATGGAATATTAATAATTCTATTTTCAAAATCTTTGTATTCAAAAAAAGTTGTTTCGCCTACTACAACTCGATTTGGCTCTGCACCTACTACACTTGGTACAATCTTAAAAAACGGATTTGTAATATCATAACCCTGTATTTCATAGCCATCTGCACGTTGTATAATTTGCACGCCACTGTATACTACTCGCTCAAGTGGCAGACTTTTCTTAAGATATACATTTAAATCTTCATCCGGAATAAAAATGTTTTCACTTTGGCTACTCGGTGTTACACTTTCTGCAATAATCTTTAGGTATTGTTTATCGGTAAAGCCTGCCATACCATAACACAGGTTAAGTTCAAGGTTGTTAATCTTTGAAATTTCATCATCAACACTATAACCATTAAATCTAACATACTCATTAATAAATTGGTTATATCCTTCAACACGCTGGATGCCGCCGGCACCGTTGCTTTGACTATGCATTTTAAAGTCTGCAATACCAGGTCTGTAGCTCTTAAACTTTTGTAGTACTTGATCATAAGCGGCATCTTTAGCAAACAGATTAGTATCAAACATAAGTGTTCCATACTTTGCAGGCTTGATTGTTGCTGCAAGAATTTGAAGCACATAAGGATATTCGCTACTACGTCTCCATGCTGTCTCTGCCGGACTACCATCACTGTATACCCAGTCGTCATCTACATTTGTTTGGTATGCATCTTGCACCAAAAAGTCTCTAGGAGCTCTTAAGCCGCCTTGTTGGTCAACAGGAATAATACTCATCAAATCTGGACGTTGTCGTTTTGCATCCGTTGTAAATGTTGTGCCAGTTGCATCGCTGTATAATTTACCATCACGCAAATCTTCCCAAAGCACAGTGTTGCCTTGTGTGTACGGTGCAGCACCATAACGTGCATCCCACCAAGTAGGCTTTGTACTAAGTCCTAGCATTTCCCATGGCGTAGTGTGTGGAGTATCTGTGTCAAAGAACCAACGATATATTGCACGCCAATGTCCAGGAATTCTTGCTTGAGTAATTTTCTCAACACTGTTACGATAGTTCCAAGTAAAGCCATTGTCAGGATCTACTGTTGTGTTAGGTGCTGTTTTAACTTTGTTACGCAGTGCCCACTCACCGTAATAACTGCGAGTAATGTTATTTGCTTCACTGAAGTCATTCAGTGTACTTCTGAAATAACCCGGAATCACTTCAGCATAATCAAACAAGTCTTTGTTGTACTGTGTTTTGATATTGTTGTAGATACGCTTTTCTAGTTCTAGCAGAACATTGTCTCTGATATCGCCCCAGCCGACCCAGATACTGCCGTCATGTCCTTCGACGACTGTTTTAGGTGTAGCGTATGTTGAGTCTGTGAATAAAGTAGGCACAAACTTGTACCACAAACCCATCTTAGATGGCGTAGGCGGAATAAAACTGCCGTTAGTTTCTGTGTATTCAACAATTGTAATTGTGTCATCTACGCTTAATCCAATAGTTGCAAGACCTAAGTTGTTAGAGTTAAGTATAACTTTTGCTTCTACTGTATCAAATGTATAATCCTGTTCTTCAACAAGAAGGTTTGCAACGCCTGTGCTAATCGGTGTATGATATACTAGCACACCTTGATTGCTAATAGCAGTCAGATCAAACTGTGTATTAAATTCAAATTCAGTTTCTGCTGCATCATCTATGGTATAAACTAACTGTGACTTTTGATCGCCCCATGGAAGCATATCGCTGTAGTAGAACGGAAATGTACTGGTTTTCTTTCCTGCCATATATAGCAGGATATCATCCACACATTTTGCAGGATTTGTTAAATCTAAATCTAGTTTATCAATATTGTCAATGAATTTGTTTTTAAACTTTGTGTACTCATTCTTAACATACTTTACACTTTCAATTGTATTTGAAGTTTCATTGGTCAACAAATACATAGGCAGAATCATACCAGCACTGTGCTGTAGTATGTTACCAGGATAGGCTCTGTAGTTTACATCACGGATATTACTTTTACCCGGTGCCACTCCTGTTAGTGTTTTTATTTGATGACTAATTTCAACAGTGTGGTTACGCATTTGTCCCAGTGTTAGTGTGTCGAATGTTGCATTGCCTGCGTTATTTTCCAGATTACTTGGAACTTCGTAAAAACTGTTTGCTGCCTTTGCGTTACTGAAAAACTTAATGGTTACAGTATCATCTACAGCAAGTTTATCTGTAAACACAACATACTCTCTGTCACCTTGGATAAGATGTGTATACTCACTTGGATACTTAAATTTACCGTTCACAAATACTTGTAGAGGCTGTTTAATTCTAGTGGTATCTACACTAGCACCAATTTCAAAACTATAAAGTTCAGTGCCAACATCATAACTTACAATTTGATACTGTGTGCTAGATTCAACTGTTTTGGTCCAGCCGTTGTACAATACTCTATTGCCTGCTATATCAAACTGATGTGCGTGTCCGCTGCGTACAATTACATTTGTATTACCAGTACTCTTTGTATACTGAAACTTGTCGCCATCGAAGTTATTGTCAAAAACAATGTCACCAATTGTACTAAAGTTTTTATAGGTTAAACCAAAGTTTAGAATTGTGTCTGGATTGTTGTTGTTATTGCGCTTGTAACTAAACAACTTACTACCAACAAAGTTACTACTTGGGTACTTTGTTTGATCACTGAAACTTGTATGGTCTGGATCAAAGATGTCAAACAACGGATCCTGATTTAATGCAGTCTTTTGCTGTGCTGTTTTCCATGTTGTTCCATCTAACCAGTACTGTTTTCCTTGGTTATTTGCGCCCAGTGTACTAAGCACTGCATTGCCATCAACTACTGTGCCGATTTCTACCAAGTTTATAATTTCACTGGTAGTTGCATCGCTGTCTTCGTTTATTAAATCTACACGATAAATCTTGTTTCTAACATCAGAATCTGTGTCTGCGCTAAAGATCACTGTGTTGTCCTGTTGCAAGTCTATACCGTCTGCAAAGTAGCCAGTGGTTCCATTTACATTACTAAGTGCATCTACTTGTGTAGTATCAACAACGGTCACTGGAGCAACATTGCTTGTGCCCATGTTAAATAATTCTAATCCTGCATAAAATTCAACGATAGGACGTTTTGCTCTTGCCGTATCATCTACGTCTGCAGTAAAATCATTATAGGTCGCAGTTGCTTCAATAACTTCTCTGTGGAACCAGCGATTGCCGCGACTCCAGGCATTTCTATCCGGGCTACTACGATTTATAACAATATAGTCTTGATCCAGCGGTGCATTAATTGTGCCGTCCCAGCCGCCTGCATCATATGCCACTGTATCAAAGCCATCACTTGAACTATTAGTATAAGTTTCTGGTGTAAGCATTTCATCCACTGGTGTTAGTGTTATACCGCCTGGTTGTCCTACGCCCTCAACGAAGTATTCTCTGTCTGCATAAGTGCTTGGTGTAATGTCGCTGTTAAATTCAACTTTAAGTCCGTTGGTAAACTTTACACTGTTAGCACTGGTAAAGGTTTGTTTGCCTAGTATATCATCTTCAACATCAATTGCTGGAACCACATTAACATCAACTAGTTGAATCTTACCAAACTGATTTGCGTTAACGCCATCCTGATAATAAAGTGTGTCTAGTCCAGCAGTGTAAGGTTGGATTAGTTCAGGCAACCCGCTTGCATCTTTGTAAAACTCTCTGTTTCCGTAGTCATTACCTTGTTTGATTTTAACTTTTTCGCCAACGGGCCAGTCTGCACTGCGAGTAAGTTGAATTGTATCTACGCCGCCAACACTGTTTACTGCAATGTTATATACATCATAGCGTGTTGCGATAGGAAGTGTAGTTGTCTCATCCCAAGGATTATCAGGATCGTCAAAGCCATATCCATCAAATGGTGCGCCTTGATCCCACGCATTTGCATCTGTAGTTAAATTAACAAATACTAGACTTTTACCGTCAATTTCTGTTTGTACATCAATGCCGCCGTGCGCATCAATAAATGCACTATAAGGAACATTGTGAATTTGTTTATAGGTTAGTGTAGTAGCAAAGTCTGGATTTGCCGCTTGTGTAGCATTAATCTTATCGTTTTGTGCATCTGTTTCTGGAACATTAAATGTGATTGTGCCGTTATCATCACCGTTATTAGTTACACCAAGTACTTCTCTTGTGCTTACATTTGAACCGTAACTACTAATACCACTAGTACCTGTTTCTGTTTGGATCCAGAAAGGCGTGCCTGTTTGCTGAACATTAAATGTGTAACTGCCGCCTCTTGCAAGGGTAATAGTTGGGTTGCTGTTATCACTTCCATCAATGCTATATTCATCCACTGTTGCTACTGTACGACGTGTAATTGTATAATCACGTTCAGTGTCCACTGCGCTGTTGAACACTTGCACACTGTCAGGGCCTGCAGGCAACCAAAAGTATTCACCATAGTTTACAAGTTTATCTAGATCAACAAACCCACTGTAGTTATAGTATTCTTGATCAAACAAGTCACTGTGTGTGTCCACATTTACATTGTTGTAACGCAGTTGATTTACAAAATCAATATATCCAGTTAGGCTTTCAATTTGCTTGCTAGGACTACGATATACTACTGCTGGCTCTAGTTGATAGTTTTGTCTATCATCATTAATTTCATTAATATAGCCATCACCAACTGTGAAGTTAGGAGCAAACTTGCGTCCAATAAAACTGTTTACACGCTGTAAATTAGGTTCACTAATTAGCTGGTCAACAGTTGCATTAAGAAACTTGTTGTTCTTTGTGGTCTGGAAAATATCAGGTAATAGTACCGAACTTTTACGAAGTGCCATTAGTAACTATATCCTCCAGTGGTTGTAGTTGTAGTTGTAACTGTGTTTGTTGCTGTATTTACTGTTGTACTAGCACCGCTTGCACTTGCACTTTCTGCAGCAAGATTTGTGCTAGTTGTGTTAACAACATTGCCGCTTGCTTGTAAACTGTTTGCAGTAATAACGTCAATAACTTCAATGTCATTTACCGTTGCTGCACTAATTAAAATTTCATCTCGCTGACTTTGTATCTGGAATAAACTACCAAAGTTACTGGTTGCAAGTTTAGGAACAATAACAACACTTAGCACATCTGGACTTAGTATACTATACAAATATGCTGCAAGTTCACTAAAAAAGAAACTGTCACCAAAGTCCCAGTTTTGAATAGCAAAATATTCATTAATTGCAGCAACAACCCGCTCTTTAATTTCACTGTCACTGATAAGTGTGCTGGTGTTTTTAACTACTTTAAACGTTGCTTGCAATTCTTCATCTGCCTTATCGCCAAATAGTGGTCTATAACTAACGCTGTTAAAGATAATAGTATCACTTACACTCTTAAACTCTTCTAAACTGCCAAACTGATCACGCAAATCATTTGTAGTTGGCTTGGTTGGTTTAGCAATACTGCCAGTAATATCTGTTACATAGTTTCTATAGTCTGTGTCATACTGGCTTGTAAGCAAGAACAAGTCTACAATGTTACTTGGACTTGGATCAATACGTCTGTTGTTTGGACTGTTGTGTGTATACTGGAATAGTAAGTCGCTACGCCCTGTGCGCTTGATATAATCTGTGGTTTGTGCTATACTTTTTACATTAGCACCATCTACACTTAGAATAAAAAACTTATCATCTGTGCTTGCATAGAATACTTGTCCACTACTAAACTGTGCAATAACTTCACTGATTGCTGCTTGTGTAGTATAGCGTTGTTCTATACTAGTAGTTGCAACAGGAGTATATGTTAAATAGCCGCCTGTGCTTGTGCTAGTCTGATAAAACACAACCTTTGTTGATGCATTAGTAAGCGGAGCAACTACAATGTCAAACACTTCTGGATTATCCACAACACCATCGCTGTCGATATCCGGGAACGTAACTTTAATTCTATTTGTTAGTGTAAAGCCATCTGTTTCTGTGATAACATCATCAATCTGCATTGCATAGTCAACTGCCAAACTGCTTACACTATCAGGTAGCGCATTAACTTTGAGGATATTAACTTTGTCTTTAATAGTCTTGCCTGTGCGAGGATCAAAGATTTTTAAATCATTATCAAAGTAGAAACGTGTCTCTAGTTTACTTTCAAATATATAACTTGTGCTACGGAAGTTCACAGTATAGGTTGAACCATCATTGGTAAACTTAAAGAACCAACTAGCATCTAAGTTTGTATTATTTGTATTACCTGCATAATCTAAACTAAATGTGTTTGTGGTATTAAGATCCAGTGCATTAATAATAGCCCAGGCTTGTGTATCCTTGTCATAGCGCAATCCAAAAGTTTTAAAATCACCAATTGCTTGAATAATACTGTTTCGTACTGTGCTAGAGATTGCAGTATTCCAAGGAGCAATAACTTGATCCAGCACTGCATCCTGAGGAATAACTTCACTAAGTGTAACAGGACCAACGCCAGTTTCTAGATTACCCACACCTTGATTAGTTCCATCTGTTACAACTGCACTTATACTTGCCCATATATAATCACGAGTATTAATTGTGCCACTGACACCTGTAATTAAGTTGTTGTTAATGTCAAACACTTTGCCACTAGGAGCAGTAAATTTAACAAGTGCACCAACTTTTGCAAATTTTAGATTACTGGTTGCAAAACTGCCAATTTTAAGAGGACTGTTGACATCATTTTTAAAATACCCTGTCACTGTGCCACTACTAGTTGTTGCTAAGTTCCAACTAGCACTAAGTCCTGTAACATCAGTGCCGCCATAGTTTTTAAGATAATAATGCAGACTTTCATTCTTTATAATATTCTTTTCTACTTGTTGACTAATAGTGTTACTAATATCACTGTCAGTAATAAACGTAAACTGGAATTGCTGTAAATCTTCTGTGCGATAAAAAATTCCATCCTCGGCAACAATGTTTGTGCTGCTATACTTGCCAGTTGTGTCGCGCACATCTAGGTAACGACTGATACCACTAGCAGTTCTGTTAATTGCTTTTGACTTTAATACATTACTAAACTTTGTGTAAGGAAGGATTTGATAGTCCTCACCTGTGATCATACGATCCTGTGTATAATACTGTTGCTGTGCTTTTAGTTTAATATCACGCAGATTTTCTCTGCCACTTGCATTTGCAACAGTGCTTTGTAAACTCAAATTAACTGTTAGGTTTTCAAGTTGATTGCTGTGACTGATATACGGAATTATAATCTGCAAATTTTGCATATCATCAGGACTAATCTTATATGTTGTACCTGCACCTGTACGGAAGTAAACACGGAAGTTTCCGCTTGGGATATTTGAGAAAACATCATCGCCAAATACTAAACTGATCTGATCGTTTGCACGACTGCGTACTGTAAATAGATTTTTGTTGTTAGCACTTAAACTGTTGTAGATAACGTTATTGCCTGAAATTGCAGGTACTTTATCCCAGCGTGTGGTTTCTCTGCCCTGATCATCCAATTGATACAACCAAACATCATTGTTGTCAACATTGTTGATATCTAGTTCTACTGTACGATTAGGAAGTTTTTCAGCAATACTAAAGTCTGCACTCTGTAAGTTGCCCTGCTTAAAGTAAAAGAAAAATCCGTTGTTAGCACTAGCAAAGCCTCTGTTATCATTGCGATAAAGAATGTTTGTTGTACTACTAGGCTGCGGTGCTACTTCGTACAAATAATCAGTGCCGGTATATGTGCCTTTTACTAGTTCAAAGTCTAAATTCTGTGTTCCAACTGTTGTTTTAAAATCATAGATCGGCACAGTGCCTGGATTTAAACTGATTTGATATTCTTCAATGTTAATACCGCCAACTGTGGTTTTCAAGCTTGGATTACCAAACTGTTGTGTGTTTACCATTGCTGCATTAAGCACAGTAGTGAATTGCTCAAGGAAATCACTGTTAGTTGGATCGCCCCAACTAATTTCTGTGTCACGCAAACTGTTGCCATTTGCATCCGTGATTGCTTCTGTTGTTTCTACACTGACAACTTTAAGCAAGCCTCTAGCAATTTGCTGACGCTTTGGATAGTAGTTAAGCATGCGAGCCAAGCGTAGTATGCTGTCTCTGCGTTCTGCTGTTTCCAGGAAGTTTTCTCTGGCATTTAAGTCTGCACGGAAACTAAGGCTTTGCCCTAGGAATGCAATCAAATCAATCAGTGCAATATATTCACTTGATTCAATAAAGTCGTTGAAATCTTCTGGGTAATAATTACGCAAATAGTCAACCATACTCTTACGAATGGTTTCATAATCGTAACTCTGAAAGTCTGCTTCACGGAAGGTCTCATAGACTTTCTTCCAATCTTCAGCAGCAAATAAGTTTGATTGTCTTGTACTAGCAGCCATGTTTACATATTCCTATCTTATGCAGTATTTATTTGCGGAATAAAGTATGTATATTATATTGCTGCGTTGTCTGGTCTATCAAAGCGTACTACAAGGTTTTCAACCTGATTGTCGATTACATATCTAACAGACATTTCAATTTGTAGTCCATTTTCGTATTCGTCTAATGTAATACCTTCGCTGCGCACTCTAGGATCATTTTCGATAACAGCATTTACTTCTTGAATTACAATTGCTTTGGTTTCATCTGTTAGAGGATCCATGATTAGATCACGCAAACTAGTACCAAATTCGCCATTCATAAGTTTTTCACCTTTGCGAATAGCAAAATGATTAAGTAAATCTCGTTTAATTAGATCAGTATCAGTTAACTTTGAACTGCCAAAATTGTTGTTTACTGTGCTGAATCCTTTGTATGTTGCTATAGCCATAATGTATTTACTCCGCAGGGTTTGCTTTATCAACACCTGCATATATCTGCAGTATCGACTCATTTAGTTGTTTTTGTTGTTCAGGCGAAAGTTGTGCTTGCCTGCTAAACATTTCCAAATGTTTTTGTGCGGCTTCAGCGTTGGTAACAAAACTGTTAGGCTGCGCTGCCGCCTTCTCTGACACAAGACTTCCTGATTGTTCAACTTCACGCTTTACTGTGTCTGATCTAATTTGATCTACCCGCTTCGCTGCGGCGGCACCAGTCTGCATGTTTTGTTTTACAATACTGGAAATATCTGCACCACTTGGAATATTTGTAGTGTTAGGCAACACTCCTTCTATGCTACTAAATCCTTGTCTTACTTGTGCAACAATTTCAGGAGATGCTAAATTACTTGCAGTCAACATACTCATAATTTCTTGTTTGCCGTCGCCAAGCTTAATTGCACCACTGTTTACCATTGTTTGATAATCATCAGCTACCACTGCTTGCTGTACACTTTCTTGTAATCCACTGTTGCCAAGGAATTTATTGAGGCTAGATGCACCTCCTTTGCCTGTCCATACACTACTATCACTTAGTTGATCGTTAAACACTGCTTCGGGGCGTACAAAACCTTGCTTTTTTAATTGGTCAACATTGACACCAAATTTGCCAACACTCTTTGTCACACTGTCTATAAATGCTGGATTATTCAAACTTCCTGCTTGCTGCACAACTGCAGCATTTAGTCCTTGTACATCAAAACTATCCAATGCTCCAACACTAAATCCTGTGTTTACTTGCTTGACCATATCTGTGATAGGAAACTTGTTTATTGCAGGGCTGTTAAGCACAGTTTTCAGTTGGTCTTGTGCTTGCGGAAGTACTTTATTAAACTCTGCAACTGCTCCAGGCAATTTATTTTGAAACTCTGCTACAGCACCTGGAAGTTTTGCTTGTAGTTGACCTGCCATCCCTGTGATCTTTCCGCTAAAGTCTTTAGTAAAGCTACCCAAATCTGCACCAGCTAGCGGCCCGGCTGCACCTGCGAATTGACTAGTGAGATCACCCACTGGTAAGTTACTAGTGATATCTCCAAAGCTGCTTGCTGCGCCTGCAAATTGATTTGTTATATCACCAGGTATAGCGCCACCGAGAGCACCAGGACTTAACCCGGGCACAGAAACAGGCAGTGCAACAGATTGTGGAACAATACTAAATCCGCCTGTAGGTGATCCACCGCCTCCTGCAAGTCCTCCGCTATATGGAGTAGTAATATTTGCAGAACCGTGTCCTATAAAAGGCTCGTGCATAGTAAGTCTATCAATACTAGTAGTAAGCAGTTGTTCTTCATCTAGTATAAACTGATTGCTTGCTTCGTCAAATGTAGTATCTTCTTTTTGTGTAGCATTAATTTTCTTTGCTTGCTTTGCCTGTGTCTTTGGTCCTTGCAACAATACCAAACTACCTGCTACACTTATATTGCCACCGGCATTATAATAACTTGCGCCGGTGCTAGTTGCAAACAGCTCGCTGTCTGTGTGCAAGTGCAAATTCTTTTTGCCGTTAATACCAACTTCGCCTTCGCTGAATGCAGTAAGTTCTGCTTTGCCTTCAAGTGCAAGTTGCTGCTCACTAACGATTTGTGTATAGCCTTTGCTGTGAAACTTTATATTTTGATCAGCGTGAAAGTTAATATTTGTGCTGCGGAAGTTAATACTGTCCTGTGCATACACATCCATTGTTCCATTGTTGCTCAATTCAATCCAGCAACTACCAGTGCTGTTGCCAACATAGATAACACCTTCACTGTCATTAAGCATAATTTGATGACCGGTGCTGGTACGGAAACGTATTTGGTTACTGTTGCCATCAATATCACCGTCGTCAAGTGTAATACTATGCCCTTTGCGTCTTGCATAAGGACCAAGCAATCCATCTACAACTTTTTTATCTGCAGTGTCAGGATTTTTAACCTGTGCGTTGTATGTTGTTAAAAAGTCAGCGCCTTGTTCGGTGATGCGTCTGCCCTTTGAACTAATACCAATAAGTTCACTAGGAGATTCTCGCATATATCCACTGTTGTTTATACCACGCACTGCGTCATCTAGTAGTCCTTGCTGACGAAGATAGGCTTGTGTATAAAAGTCAGTTGGTCTAGATTCTTTTTTAAAATTGTCAATTGTTTTAGCATTTCTAGTGCCAGTTGGATTGTCATTAAACTCGCCAGCCGGAGTGCCATCAGAAGATCTTGTTGCTTCTGGAACTGTTTGCAGCATAAACGTATCAGGCACACAAGCGAAATAATAGCCTTCTGCATTTTTTCCGTCAGCAAAGAAACATAAAACTGTAGTTCCAATATCCGGCGGTGGCGTTACAATACCACTGGGTACTTTGGTACTAAGATAAGTGTTAAGTGGCCCATTATTATCTGCTCTGCTATAATAAGGGGTACAATATCTAACTGTGCGCCATTGCGACTTATCTGTTTCGTCAGTGCTAAAATTAGGAATCCATACTTTTATAACACCCATGTGCGAACCATGTACGTTTGCTTTAACAATACCTGTTACAACGCCACGTTCTTCTCTAACGCCTCTGAGATTACTGGTATCATACTGCGGATCACCGCCTTTGCTGCCTTGTCTTGTAATATCTATTGCCATCGATTATATTGCTCCGTCAGGATAAGCGTTGTATCTTCTAGCCCAATCTTCACTTTGAGTTGGACTGTTGTCTGTTATTGTTTCTACTGTGCTATCCTGTTGATTTCTTGCTATTTGTTGTGTTCTAGCATTGTTTACTGTATTACTTGTAACAGGAGTATCTTCGTAAAAACCATCTTCACCGTCAAATGGATCGACAACTCTAGCAGCATTGCTACTACTAACACGGTTGTTAATCTCAAAATCTGCACCAGATTGTATGTCCTGATCAAGTGCATTACGTTCTTTGCCTGCTATATCTGTTGCATTTCTTGCAACACCATTTGGCGTAGGCTGAAGTGGTGCGCGGAAACCTTCAAGCCTTTGTTGAAATAATCCGCCGCTGAAAGTGCTTTCAATTTGAGTAACTTGGTATACTCCACTAAAACTACTATTTCCATACTGACTAGGGTTTGCAAGTCCAGATATTTCATCGTAATCTACAGGAGTTTTAAGATTTACCTGTACATAAGGCGGACTAAGATTATAGTTTATAGTTCCGTCTGGCATAAATGCAGTAGTATATGTCTCACCAGCAATTAGTTTGTCTTGCCAGTAAACATCACTGGTCGGCAAATATGATGGATCACCAACAATTTGCATACGAAGTTCGACCATGTCTACGCCATCACTCATTAAACTACTAAACAAGTCTTTAGCTCTTGCTCTTTTTACTGTATCAGCACCGTTAATTGTATTGCCTTCAGCACTTAAAGGAAGCTCCTTTACTAGTGGTGCAAACGGGCTATTTGCAGTTTTATTTGCAAAAGGACTACCTGTTGCTGCAGTCATAGCCTGCATAAACGCTGCTCTAAACTTTAAATCAAACTGTAAAACTTCTGTGTTATTTCCACTATAGATATAATTATAAATCTTGTGTATACCTCTTCCCATTGGTTGAGATTTTTTAGCCCATGGAAAATCATTGTAATATAGATTGCTTTTTTCAACAGCATAGGTTATTTCATACTTATACCTACCGTCTTTGTTGTCATAGCCTTGCCCTTCACCAGTAGCACTTGTTATTACAGGTCTTATCTTAAACCATTTAATTGGTTGCCCACTTTTAGCATATTGTTCAGGATTATCTTCGACGTTACTTTCCATATACTCACTGTGCATAATAACAAGATTCAAAAGTTTAGTAATATCTGTACCGGCATTGATTTTAAAAGTTTGTAAATCCTTGCTCAATGTCACTCCGTTTGTTAGTCCTTGAACATATGCCTGATACTGGTTTTTATCACCTTTTGATGATTTTTTCTCTTTGCTATTTTCAGTAGGTGTTGGTGTATTCAATGCATCGTACAACCCACTCAGGTTAAGTTTTGCCTGTGCTATTTCTGCTGCAATTTTAAACTTATAAGTATCATATTTTTCCGCAGCAGGAGGAATAACAATTTTTTCGTTATAATTGGTTTTGCCTTCTTTTTGTACCGGGCCAACTTTAGTTTGTTCTTCTGTGCGTTTTCTTTCGTGATCTGTTAAAGATTCTGCTAGATCTTTATATTTCTCACCATACTTGCGTTGCTCGGGCACTGTGAATTCGCTAACGCCACCTTCGTCTTCGGCTGTAATGCGCTGCTCTGGTGTAATGATAACGCTTTGTGCCACACTGCTAAAAATATCGCCTACTGTATTTGCATTAAGTTCAATATTAAACGGAATGGTGCTTCTAATACTGCCCATAACTTGATGAGAGTATGGTATCGCACTTACTTTATACTGTGTGCCTTGTCCTGTAACTTCAAAATCCATATCAGTTATTTGTATAGGAATATATTTAGGCTGACTAGGAGCACCAGCTGGGGTTCCAAGTTCATCATATCCTTTAAATTTAATTTCTAACAAGTAAGGAGCGTGAATATATCTTTCTTTGCTGCTTACTAGTACACTTGCCGCAGCGTTTTGCAATCTTTCTAACAGTGTCACGCCGCGTGGCTCTGTGATAGTAAATCTAATATCTGTTGCATTTGTATTTTGTTTTATTTTACTAGGACCAACAGCAATATTAATAACTTCTAGATCGTCAATAAAAAAATCGTCTTGAAAATCAGAACTACCGCCGTCTAACCCCACACCACCGCTGCGCATTAATAACAGTGAATTTGGAAAAGACAGTACATCTTCAGGCGTCTTTGGAGCTTGTAATAGATTAACAAATGATTTACTATTCA
>Ga0206128_1000743_pt1 | contig 35344 bp, 46 predicted proteins | sample Helgoland_Spring_7_FD_148601 | JGI IMG/M metagenome (GOLD analysis project Ga0206128, IMG submission 148601) | Pelagic subsurface seawater microbial communities from Kabeltonne, Helgoland, North Sea - Helgoland_Spring_Bloom_20160426_1 | ecosystem: Environmental > Aquatic > Marine > Epipelagic ... | reverse complement strand
TGTTTGCACAGTAAACGCCAAAAATAGCGTTAGAATGATTCTTAACTTTGTTTTCATTTTTGTTATTTATTTAAATTAGTCATCGCAAATGTGACGATAATTCATCAAACAAACAACTTTTTTTTTATAAAAATTAGATATTAATTAAACATTTTAAGGTAAATACTATGGTATTAATGCATTATGTTTAATTTATTTAGTTAAAAATTAGACTTGAACTTAAGGTTTTAATATTATAGTTTAGGTTGAGCCACCTCAGGGAAGTGTCAGTCGTTTTTTTTGGTATTTCTAAATTTGACTGAGCTGTTCTTCTAGTCAGAACTAGAATATATGACGTTTTAAAAAATCATACATCGGCGCATCATTTTATAATCTTTAGAATAAAGGCATAAAAAAACCACCCGAATGGGTGGTTTTTGGTTTAAGAGAATATTTTTTATTTATTGTAAAATTAATTTTTTAGTGCTTGAGCCAATATCTGATTGGAATTTAATAAAATACAAACCTTTTTGAAATTGATTTAGATCCAATACAAAATCATTTTTTATTTATATCCCCTTTAGTTTCCGGTAATGACTACGGTGGCTCCAATGAGGGGTAAGCCGTTTTCATCTGAAACCGTTCCTGAAACTGTTTGTTGTTGTGCAAACGTTACTTGCACAATTAACGCCATAAATAGCGTTAAAATCATTGTAAATTTGGTTTTCATTCTTTTAATGTTTTGAATTAGTCTAATCCAAAAGTCTTAATAATAAGTTAATAAAAAAATAAACTCCTTAAATTTTAACAATTCTTTAACGTTAAATGTTAACACAAGACTAGAAACTAGCTGTAATACTAAGGTGAACTTTGGATTCAGAGAACTTGAAGTTTTGAGTCTCTGTTTTCCCATTGGCAAGGTTAAATTTTAAGAGGCCAGCCTCAGTGCGTAGTCCAAACCCAAATCCAAACCCATAAAGTTTTTGGCGGTCAAGTAAAGGGCTTTCAAAATAGGCAGCATCTATAATAGAGTGTATGTATAGGTTAGGGCTAAGTTGGTAGCGGTATTCGGAAGCTAAAACGCCTAGTCTTGAGGCGTCGATACTATTTTCTTCAAACCCGCGTATGGAGTTTATGCCCCCAAAACGAATTAGTTCATTTGACAAATAGGTTTCAGATTCTATGGCCTGTGCATGAAACCGCACATAAAAACTATTTTTAGCGTTTAAATTAATTTGTTTGGCGCCCTTTAGTAGAAACAGCGATTGGTCTGTTTGGGTGTCTGTTGTTTTTCGGAGGGCTTTGGAAAAGCGAATTTCTAATGTGCTGCGTATTGGAAATAATAGATTTTGGGTTGTGCGTTTTAGGTAAGTATATTTGATCTCGTATGCGTTTGTTTTGTAATTACTAAGAGTCGTGGTGTTTTCTGCAGCTAGGGTGTTGGATTGGGAAGCTCGTAAGCCTAAAAACAGTTTTTGTTTTGGGTTAATTTGATAAAACAGATTAGCGGCCTGTTCAGCGGTGGTGAAGGTGCTGTCTTTTTTAAAAATATTAAGCTCAAGTTCACTTCCAATTGGGGATTTGAATAAATAGGGGAGGGTGAGTTGTGCTCTAAATGTTTTGAGCTCATTTTCGTCACTCCTATAGTTGAGGCGAAAGGATTCGCCAAAATTTAAAGTATTGACAAGGTCGAGGTTGAGGTAACCGTTTAAGTCTAAAGCGCCAGTAGCTTCATCAGACCCAAACCCTAAAAACCCATCAAACCGATTGCTTTTGGTTTGTTCTAAGTAGAGGTATATATGAGTAGAGTCCGGCGTAAATAATACTTCTGCAGGGCGAAGCTGTTTGCTAAAATTAAGTTGGTTCAGGGCTTCTGTTTTGGAACGAATGGTGTTTAAATCAAAGGGTGTGTTTGGTTTTATCCCCAAATAGTGTTTTATAAACGCCTTTGGAAATTTCTCATACCCTTTAATTTTTATCGAATGAAGCTGACGGGCTTTTTTTGTGATTACAGATAAATCTGCGGCTAGAGTAGAAGCCTCAATTGGGCTAATGTTTTTTAAAGTAATGCGCGCAAAAGGATAACTTTTAGCACTTAGATTAGAGGTGAGAGTTTCAAGGAAATTTTCGAGTGCTGAAAGTTTTACTACATAATAAGGACTGTTGTCGAGGTTTTTAATATCATCAAGCTCTAAAAACTCAAAAAGACTTTTTTCGGCATAGAGATGGATAGATTCATAGTGTTGCCCTAAAGATAGCTGTGCAACCACCAGATCTCCTTGTTTAGAAATTTGAAGGATTTGAGTTTCAATAAAGCCTTGTTGAAGGAGTTGTTTTTTGAGAGTGTATACTTCAGCTTCCAAAGTTTTATAGTCCTCAAAGGTATTTGAATAGCCTATTGTATTAATTAGAGTGGTTTCGACAGGGTCTGAGCTTGAAATTTTTAATTGAAGTTGTTGTGCAGCTCCTATATTGTAGGCTAGACACAAATGCAAAAGCGCAAAAATTAATTTTAATTGTTTGGACACATTTAATATTTAATGTAAAACTAACGTAAAAAGATATCTAATTATTTACACAACACTAAAAAAACGTAAATATTTTAAAATTATAGAGTTATGATTTGAATAATTGATTTTAATGTTTACCTTTGCAGCCCTCTAAGAAGAGGATTTTAAAAAAAACAGTATATATAATATGCCAACAATTTCACAATTAGTAAGAAAAGGAAGAGCCAAAATAACTAAGAAGAGTAAATCGGCTGCTTTAGATTCTTGTCCACAACGACGTGGTGTGTGTACTCGTGTTTACACGACGACTCCAAAAAAACCAAATTCAGCAATGCGTAAAGTTGCCAGAGTTAGGTTGACAAATGGAAACGAAGTCAATGCATACATCGGAGGTGAAGGACATAATCTACAAGAGCACTCGATAGTATTAGTTAGAGGTGGAAGGGTAAAAGATTTACCAGGAGTTAGATACCACATTGTGCGTGGGGCTTTAGATACCGCAGGTGTTTCAGGTCGTACACAACGTAGATCTAAGTATGGTGCAAAACGCCCTAAGAAATAATTAGTTTTAATTAAAAGACATGAGAAAAAAACAAGCGAAAAAAAGACCGCTGTTACCAGATCCAAAATTTAATGATCAATTGGTAACACGTTTCGTCAACATGATGATGTGGGATGGTAAAAAATCAACTGCATTCAAAATTTTTTATGATGCAATTGCAATCGTAGACGAAAAGAAAACAGACGAAGAAAAAACTGCACTAGAAGTTTGGAAAGATGCCTTATCAAATGTGATGCCTCACGTAGAAGTACGTAGTCGTCGTGTTGGAGGAGCAACCTTCCAAATTCCAATGCAAATACGACCAGATCGTAAAATATCTACTGCGATGAAGTGGTTGATTAGTTTTTCAAGAAAACGTAATGAAAAATCTATGGCTTTAAAATTAGCTTCTGAAATTTTAGCAGCTGCTAAAGAAGAAGGTGCTGCTGTAAAGAAACGTACAGATACACACAAGATGGCTGAAGCAAATAAAGCATTCTCACACTTTAGATTCTAATAGCGACATGGCAAGAGATTTAAGATTTACAAGAAATATTGGTATTGCAGCTCATATTGATGCTGGAAAAACCACGACGACAGAACGTGTCCTTTATTATACAGGAGTTTCACACAAAATTGGAGAAGTACACGATGGTGCTGCAACAATGGACTGGATGGAGCAAGAGCAAGAACGTGGAATCACGATTACCTCTGCAGCGACAACCTGTGAGTGGAAATTCCCAATCGAAAATGGAGAACCAACTCCAGAAACTAAAGGCTACCACTTTAATATTATTGACACACCTGGCCACGTTGATTTTACCGTTGAGGTAAACAGATCATTACGTGTATTAGATGGGTTAGTATTCTTGTTTAGTGCAGTGGATGGTGTTGAGCCACAATCTGAAACAAACTGGAGACTAGCAGACAACTACAAAGTGCCTAGAATAGGCTTTGTTAACAAAATGGACCGTCAAGGATCAGACTTTTTAGGCGTTTGTCAGCAGGTCAAAGACATGTTAAAATCAAACGCAGTGCCAATCGTTTTAAACATTGGTGATGAAGATGATTTTAAAGGTGTTATCGATTTAGTGAAAAACCGTGCTATTGTATGGCATGATAAAACTCAAGGCGCCACTTTCGATGTTATCGAAATCCCTGAGGATATGAAAGAAGAAGCTCGAAAATTCCGTGCACTCTTAATTGAAGAGGTTGCAAGTTATGACGAGAATCTTTTAGAGAAATTTATGGAAGATGAAGAGTCTATCACAGAAGAAGAAGTGCACGCTGCACTTAGAGCTGCTGTTATGGACATGGCTATTATTCCTATGATTTGTGGGTCAGCATTTAAAAATAAAGGCGTTCAGTTTCTATTAGATGCTGTATGTCGTTATTTACCTTCTCCAACAGATAAAGAAGGTATTGTAGGTGTGAATCCAGATACAGATCAAGAAGAACTTCGTAAGCCAGATGTAAAAGAGCCATTTGCGGCTTTGGCGTTTAAAATTGCAACCGATCCTTTTGTTGGACGTTTAGCATTTTTCCGTGCCTATTCAGGTCGTTTAGATGCAGGTTCATATGTTTTAAATAACCGTTCAGGTAAAAAAGAACGTATCTCGCGTATTTATCAAATGCATGCTAACAAGCAAAATGCAATTGATTTTATTGAAGCTGGAGATATTGGTGCAGCTGTTGGATTTAAATCTATCAAAACAGGTGATACACTTTCTGCAGAAAAACATCCTATTGTTTTAGAATCAATGGACTTTCCGGATCCTGTAATTGGAATCGCAGTAGAGCCAAAAACAAAAGCGGATGTAGATAAATTAGGAATCGGACTTGCTAAACTAGCCGAGGAAGATCCAACATTTACTGTGCGTTCAGACGAAGCTTCAGGTCAAACAATTATCTCTGGAATGGGTGAATTGCACTTAGATGTAATTGTAGATCGTTTACGTCGTGAATTTAAAGTAGAAGTTAATCAAGGTCAACCACAAGTAGAATACAAAGAAGCGATCACACAAACTGCCGATCACAGAGAAGTTTACAAGAAACAATCTGGTGGTCGTGGTAAATTTGCTGATATTGTATTTACAATTGAGCCAGCAGACGAAGGTGTTGTAGGGCTTCAATTTATTTCTACTATTAAAGGTGGAAATGTGCCAAAGGAATTTATTCCTTCGATAGAAAAAGGGTTCAAAATGGCAATGGTCAATGGGCCACTTGCAGGTTACGAAGTTGATGCTGTCAAAGTAACATTGAAAGATGGATCTTACCACGATGTGGATTCGGATCAACTCTCATTTGAATTAGCTGCCAAGCTTGGGTTTAAAAACTCAGCAAAAGCAGCCAAAGCAGTGATCATGGAACCAATCATGAAATTAGAAGTTATTACTCCTGAAGAAAACATGGGAGATATTGTAGGAGACCTTAACCGTCGCCGTGGTCAAGTAAGTGACATGGGCGATAGAGCAGGTGCAAAAACTGTAAAAGCTACAGTGCCTCTTTCAGAAATGTTTGGTTATGTAACCACGCTTAGAACGCTATCATCAGGTCGTGCAACTTCAACAATGGAGTTTTCACACTATGCTGAAACGCCTTCTAACATTTCAGAAGACGTTATTAAAGAAGCTAAAGGAATCCAATCTTAAAAGTTAAGAACATGAGTCAAAAAATCAGAATAAAATTAAAGTCTTACGATCATAACTTAGTAGATAAGTCTGCTGATAAGATTGTGAAAACCGTAAAAAGTACAGGTGCTATCGTAACCGGACCAATTCCATTACCAACGCACAAAAAACTATTCACTGTATTGCGTTCTCCTCACGTTAATAAAAAATCGAGAGAACAATTTCAATTAAGCTCTTACAAAAGACTATTAGATATCTATAGTTCTTCATCAAAAACAATCGATGCATTGATGAAACTTGAACTACCTAGTGGTGTAGAAGTAGAGATTAAAGTGTAATGTATTACAATACTATTTTAAAAAAAATCCTTAATGTTAGAACGTTAAGGATTTTTTTTTACTTTTACAGTCTAATGTTTTATTATTTAAAAACAAATATACTGAGCTTCGTTCTCGCTAGTGAGGACATATCAGCATAATAATAACATAAAAATTTTCGACCTACTTCGGAAATTTACTTTCTAGTTTAGAGCTATTTTGGTAGTTATTTTTTGTTGTTTGTGAGTCAAATTCAGTTGTTTGGATAAAATCTTTAATAAATTAAATTTTAGTTAACATATTGCATAAATTTTAAACCCTAAATCTATACAACTTAATCCTATATATTATGAAATACTTCGCTTTTATGGCGTTGACTTGTTTATTGTGCCTAAAAATGGTGCCCAATAAACAAATCGCCAGTTTTCTAATAGACTCCCCAGTACAACAAACATTATCCAAATCACCTGCCCAGAACAAAAAAGTTGTAGGCTACTATGCACAATGGGCAATTTATGCCCGCGATTATGGTGTACACCAAATAGAAGCTGATAAGCTAACCCATCTTATGTATGCGTTTTATAATACCAAGTTTGATCCTACTACTGAGGTCACCAAGCTCATATCACTTGATTCATTTGCTGATTTTAAACACAATAAATATCAGAGTCAGGTTACATATCCTGCTGGTACTGGTGATTTAGAGAAAGGGAATTTTGGACAGTTAAAAATGCTAAAAGAGGAATATCCTCATTTAACAATTATGATGTCTATTGGGGGTTGGACTAGATCTCAAGCTTTTCCAGCACTAGCTGCTTCTGAAAACGGGAGAAAAACATTGGCTGAGGAAATGGTTGCTTTTATGCAAAAATACCCTTGGAGGTGCCGGAGTAGGAGCTAGTACTGATGGTGTTGGGAACCCACCAACGGATGATTATTTTTGGATTCAAAAAGTACAAGAATATTACCAAAATGATTTAGTAGTATTAATAGATACAGATAATGATGGGGTTAATGATTTTGATGATTTATGTCCACAAACGCCAGTTGGAGAATCTGTTGATGAGAATGGTTGCTCAGAAGCTCAAAAAGATGATGACAAAGATGGTGTAAAGAACACTGTTGATTTGTGTCTATTCACATTAAGTGGTGAAACAGTAAATTCAGATGGTTGTTCAGAAAGTCAATTAGACTCTGATAATGATTTAATCACCAATGATATTGATCAATGTCCTAACACTGCTGCAGGTGTGGAAGTTGACGAAAATGGGTGTGACGCATCCTTAAGTATCAAAACCCTCGAAATAGATAACGTGAAAATTTTTCCAAATCCATCTATGAATAATTTTACGGTTAATATTGCAGTTAACGTATTGAAAATTCATAGTACAACAGGACAACTAATTTTAAGTGTTAAAGAAAACACCCATAAAAAGCCCTATGATATCTCTCATCTTAAAACAGGAGTCTATTTCATTGAAATTATTAGCACTACTAATAAAAGATCGATTAATAAACTGATAAAACTCTAAACAGTTATTGCCTTCACTACCCGTGGGTTAAGGTTTAAGTTGATTATTTTAAGTAGTAATTAAAACAACCGCTAAAAATAGTTTTACAGGCACAAAGCAGAGTATTAAGTTGCTATGCCTGCGTAAGCCCAATATAGTGTCAACAGAACTCCCAAAAGTTATCTACAAAACACTTACCCGAAAACGACCTATAAGCAACCAATACTAAAAGGGGATTATTCGGTTGAAAATGCGTGATAATGGATGCGTTTAAAATAAGTTCTAATTATTTTAGGTGAATAGATTAAATTTATCTAAATTTGCAGCTCGAAAAACATAGGTCACGACCTTGTTGTTTGACATAGTCACTGAAAACCAGTGATTTACATGTCCCAAGCTTAGTGCGAGGGAAAAACGGAAAAAGTACAATTCAAGGGTTGAAATGTGTTTTGACCCTTATTTTTTTTAAAAAAATTAAATAAATAAATAAATATGTCTGGGTTAATAGGAAAAAAAATCGGAATGACCAGCATCTTCGACGCGAATGGTAAAAATATGCCATGTACCGTTTTAGAAGTTGGACCATGCGTTGTTACCCAAGTCAGAACCGAAGAAGTTGATGGCTATGCAGCCCTTCAACTAGGTTTCGATGACAAGACAGAAAAAAGTGCTACGAAAGCTGATTTAGGTCACGCCAAGAAAGCAGGTACTTCTGTTAAGAGAAAAGTCGCGGAATTTAAAGGATTTGACGAGGAGTACAAATTAGGAGACAGTATTACAGTAGACCATTTCACCGAAGGTGAATTTGTTGATGTTTCTGGAACTTCAAAAGGTAAAGGATTTCAAGGGGTTGTAAAACGTCATGGATTTGCAGGTGTGGGTCAAGCGACTCACGGTCAGCACAACCGTTTACGTGCACCAGGATCTATTGGTGCGGCTTCGTATCCAGCTCGAGTTTTCAAAGGAATGAAAATGGCAGGACGAATGGGAACCGACACAGTTAAAGTTCAAAATTTAAGAGTTTTAAAGGTAGTAACTGAAAAAAATCTACTAGTGATTAAGGGTTGTGTCCCTGGTCCTAAAAACGCTTATGTAATTATTCAGAAATAATGAAAGTAGCAGTTTTAGATTTAAACGGAAAAGATACAGGTAGAAAGGCAGACCTTTCTAAAGATGTATTTGCTATAGAGCCAAATAATCATGCGGTATACCTAGACGTTAAGCAATATCTTGCTAACCAACGTCAAGGAACTCATAAATCAAAAGAAAGAGCTGAGATTTCGGGAAGTACTCGAAAAATCAAGAAACAAAAAGGAACTGGTACAGCTCGTGCGGGTAGTATCAAATCCGGTGTGTTTAGAGGTGGAGGTCGTATGTTCGGTCCAAGACCAAGAAACTACGGATTCAAGTTAAATAAAAATGTAAAGCGTTTAGCACGTAAATCTGCATTTACAATTAAGGCTTCTGAAAAATCAATAACGGTTATAGAAGACTTTACGTTTGACTCTCCAAAAACAAAGCATTTTACAGCGGTATTAAAGGCCTTAGGTCTTGATACCAAAAAATCATTGTTTGTCTTGGGTAGCTCAAATAATAATGTATATTTGTCGTCGCGGAATTTAAAGCGTTCTGAGGTCTTAATTGACTCAGAAATAAGTACTTATAAAATTCTAAACGCGAATCAAGTTGTGCTTTTTGAAAGTGCATTGAAAAATATTGAAACGAATTTAAGTAAATAAGAAAACCATGAGTATCTTAATTAAACCAATAATCACAGAGAAAGCTACACTAGCGAGTGAGTTGAAAAACTGCTACAGTTTTCAGGTGAATACGAAGGCGAACAAGGTAGAAATCAAAAAAGCAGTTGAAGCTGCTTACGGTGTTTCTGTTGAAAAAGTTCGTACAATAAATGTCCGTCCAGATCGAAAAACCAAGTTTACAAAAACAGGGATTCAACATGGTAAAACAAATGCTGTTAAAAAGGCACTTGTACAACTGGCGGAAGGTGAAACGATTGATTTATACGCTAATATCTAATTAGACAAACATGTCAGTAAGAAAATTAAAACCAATCACCCCAGGACAGCGATTTAGAGTAGTAAACGGTTATGACGCCATTACTACTGATAAGCCGGAGAAGAGTTTATTAGCTCCGAAAAAACGTTCAGGTGGTAGAAACAGTCAAGGAAAAATGACCATGCGCCATATCGGTGGCGGTCATAAAAAGAGATATCGTATTATCGATTTCAAAAGAAACAAAGCTGGGATTCCAGCCGAGGTGAAATCTATAGAATACGATCCAAACAGAACGGCATTTATTGCACTTCTAAATTATCAAGATGGTGAAAAACGCTATATCATTGCACAAAACGGTCTTCAAGTAGGACAGAAGTTAGTGTCTGGTAAAGGTGTTGCTCCGGAAATTGGAAATGCAATGCCATTGAGCGAAATTCCATTAGGAACAATCATTTCTTGTATCGAACTTCGTCCAGGTCAAGGTGCTGTTATGGCACGTAGTGCTGGAGCTTTTGCTCAATTAATGGCAAGAGATGGTAAGTTTGCTACGGTAAAATTACCTTCAGGTGAAACACGCTTATTACTATTAGATTGTAACGCCACTATTGGAGTTGTGTCTAACTCGGATCACCAATTATTGGTGTCTGGTAAAGCAGGTAGAAGCCGTTGGTTAGGAAGACGTCCAAGAACACGTCCAGTTGTGATGAATCCAGTCGATCACCCAATGGGTGGTGGTGAAGGAAAATCATCAGGTGGACACCCACGTTCAAGAAACGGTATTCCAGCGAAAGGATTTAGAACACGTTCTAAAACTAAAGCAAGCAATAAGTATATTATAGAACGTAGAAAGAAATAATAAGACATGGCAAGATCATTAAAAAAAGGACCTTTCGTTCATTATAAATTAGAGAAAAAAGTAGCTGCTAATGTAGAAGCTAACAAAAAAACTGTTATCAAAACTTGGTCTAGAGCCAGTATGATTACTCCAGATTTTGTTGGACAAACCATTGCAGTGCACAACGGCCGTCAATTTGTTCCAGTTTATGTAACTGAAAACATGGTAGGTCATAAACTAGGAGAATTTTCACCAACACGTTCATTCCGTGGGCATGCAGGTGCTAAAAATAAAGGTAAAAAATAAGAGCTATGGGAAGTCGTAAAAAACAAATGGCAGACGCTATTAAAGCTGGTAAAAAGCAAATTGCTTTTGCAAAGCTTAATAACTGTCCTACGTCACCAAGAAAAATGCGCTTAGTAGCTGATTTAGTAAGAGGCGAAAAGGTAGAAAAAGCACTTAATGTTTTGAGATTTAGTTCCAAAGAAGCTTCACGTCGTTTAGAAAAATTAGTTCTATCGGCTGTTGCAAACTGGCAATCTAAAAACGAAGATGCAAACATTGAAGAGGCTGATCTTTTTGTAAAAGAAATTACAGTTGATGGAGGGTCTATGTTAAAGAGACTACGTCCAGCACCTCAAGGTCGTGCACACAGAATTAGAAAAAGATCCAATCATGTCACAGTGGTACTTGGAGCTAAAAATAACACACAAAGCAATTAATAAATGGGACAGAAGACAAATCCAATAGGAAATCGCCTTGGAATTATCAGAGGATGGGAATCTAACTGGTACGGAGGAAACGATTACGGAGACAAGCTTGCTGAGGATGATAAAATCAGAAAGTATATTTTTGTTCGTTTAGCAAAAGCTAGTGTATCTAGAGTAATAATCGAAAGAACTCTTAAACTTGTAACCGTTACTATCACAACGGCTCGTCCTGGTATCATTATTGGTAAAGGCGGTCAAGAGGTAGACAAGTTAAAAGAGGAATTAAGAAAACTTACTAGTAAAGAAGTTCAATTAAACATCTTTGAGATTAAACGTCCAGAATTAGATGCGTTTTTAGTAGCAACTAGTGTTGCTCGTCAAATTGAAAATCGTATCTCTTACAAACGTGCAATCAAAATGGCTATTCAGGCTACGATGCGTATGAACTCTGAAGGGATTAAGATTCAGATTAGTGGTCGTTTAAATGGTGCTGAAATGGCACGTAGCGAACATTATAAAGATGGAAGAATTCCTTTATCAACATTTAGAGCTGACATAGACTATGCATTAGTTGAAGCCCATACTACTTACGGTAGATTAGGCATCAAAGTATGGATTATGAAAGGTGAAGTGTATGGAAAACGTGAGTTATCTCCTTTAGTAGGCCTTTCAAAAGGACAAGACAAAGGGAACCGTTCATCGAATTCAAAACCTCGCCGTAGAAAGTAATTTTTTATAAATTAAAAGAAAATGTTACAACCAAAAAGAACAAAATTTCGTAAAGTCCAGAAAGGACGCATGAAAGGAAACTCGGAAAGAGGACACCAACTTTCTAACGGAATGTTTGGTATAAAATCACTCGATTCAAATTTTTTAACTTCACGTCAAATTGAAGCTGCTCGTATTGCTGCAACACGCCATATGAAAAGAGAAGGTCAGTTATGGATTAAAATATTTCCAGACAAACCGATCACCAAAAAGCCGCTTGAAGTACGTATGGGAAAAGGAAAAGGTGCCGTTGAATATTGGGCAGCTGTTGTGAAACCTGGAAGAATATTATTTGAAGTTGGTGGAGTGTCACTAGACGTTGCAAAAGAAGCATTGCGTTTAGCCGCTCAAAAGTTACCAGTTAAAACAAAATTTGTAATCGCTAGAGACTACGAAGCTTAATTTTATTGATATTATGAAACAATCTGAAATTAAAGAACTATCGACAGCTGAGTTGCAAGAGAAACTTAGTGATACGAAAAAGACTTACGCGGATCTGAAAATGACCCACGCAATATCACCACTCGAAAATCCAATCCAATTACGGTCTGTAAGACGATCTGTAGCACGGTTGGCAACGGAGTTAACAAATAGAGAAGTGCAATAATTGTATTCTGCTGAAAGATGGAAAAAAGAAATTTAAGAAAAGAACGTATAGGCGTTGTTACAAGTAACAAAATGATGAAATCAATTGTGGTTTCAGAAGTGAAAAAAGTAAAACATCCTATGTATGGAAAGTTCGTGCTAAAGACTAAGAAGTATGTAGCACATGACGAACAAAATGACTGCAACGAAGGAGATACTGTAAGGATCATGGAAACAAGACCCTTAAGTAAATCTAAATGTTGGAGACTAGTAGAAATCATTGATAGAGCTAAATAATTATGGTACAACAAGAATCAAGATTAAAAGTAGCTGATAATACTGGAGCAAAAGAGGTGTTAACCATCCGTGTTCTAGGAGGTACGAAACGTAGATATGCATCCTTAGGTGACAAGATCGTTGTGACGGTTAAAGATGCTACACCAAACGGAAATATCAAAAAAGGAGCAGTTTCAACAGCCGTAGTGGTGCGAACTGTAAAAGAAGTTAGACGTCCAGATGGATCTTATATTAGATTTGATGACAATGCTTGTGTTCTTTTGAATCCTACTGGTGAAATGAGAGGTACTCGTGTTTTCGGACCTGTAGCAAGAGAGCTTCGTGATAAGTCATTCATGAAGATTGTATCATTAGCACCTGAAGTGCTTTAATTTAAGAAACATGGGAAAGCTAAAAATAAAAACAGGAGATACCGTAAGAGTTATTGCTGGAGATCATAAAGGATCTGAAGGTAAAGTTATTAAGGTATTGATAGCTAAAAATAAAGCGATCGTTGAAGGGGTAAACATGGTTAAAAAACACATGAAGCCTAGTGCTCAAAGCCCTCAAGGTGGTATCGTTGAAAAAGAGGCGTTAATCCAAATATCAAACTTATCGTTGTTAACTTCAAAAGGAGAAACAACTAGAGTTGGGTACAAAACGGAAGACGGTAAGAAAGTAAGATTTTCAAAAAAATCTAACGAGGTAATTTAAGAATTATGGGATACATTCCAAGATTAAAACAAGAGTATAAAGACAGAGTAATGTCTGCTCTTACAGAAGAATTCGGATATAAAAATGTAATGCAAGTTCCAAAACTGCAAAAGATAGTAATATCTAAAGGAGTTGGTGCTGCTGTTTCTGACAAGAAATTAATCGACTATGCAATAGACGAGATTACTAAAATTTCTGGACAAAAAGCAGTTGCAACAATATCTAAAAAAGATGTTGCAACATTCAAACTCCGTAAAGGGATGCCAATTGGTGTTAAAGTAACTTTACGTGGCGAAAAAATGTATGAGTTTTTAGATCGTCTTGTGACTTCTGCACTTCCACGTGTTAGAGATTTCAACGGGATTAAAGCAAATGGATTTGACGGTAGAGGAAATTACAATTTAGGAATTACGGAACAGATTATTTTTCCAGAAATTAATATTGATAAGGTCAATAAAATTTCAGGAATGGACATCACATTTGTTACAGATGCCGATACCGATAAAGAAGCAAAATCATTATTAACAGAATTAGGGGTTCCTTTTAAAAAGAATTAAGCTATGGCTAAAGAATCAATGAAAGCCCGTGAGGTCAAAAGAGTAAAGACAGTTGCTAAATATGCTGAAAAACGCAAAGCGTTAAAAGAAGCTGGCGATTACCAAGGTTTACAAAAATTACCTGTAAATGCATCACCAATTCGTATGCATAACAGATGTAAACTAACCGGTCGTCCAAAAGGCTACATGCGTCAGTTTGGACTCTCAAGAGTTATGTTTAGAGAAATGGCTAACAATGGATTAATTCCAGGTGTCAAAAAAGCAAGTTGGTAAAATTATAAATTGGTTTCAGGTTCTAAAAAATAGAAAACCAAAACCGCAAATTAATACACTATGTATACAGATCCAATAGCGGATTATTTAACAAGAATTAGAAATGCAGTTCGTGCAAATCACAGAGTTGTAGAGATTCCTGCATCTAATTTAAAGAAAGAGATTACAAAGATATTATTCGAACAAGGATATGTTTTAAGTTACAAATTTGATGACACTACTGTACAAGGTACTATTAAGATAGCACTAAAGTACAATAAGGACACCAAAGAACCTGTAATCAAAAAAATCCAAAGAATAAGTAAACCAGGTTTACGTAAATACTCAGGGTCTAACGATCATCCACGTATTCTTAACGGTCTTGGAATTGCAATTGTGTCAACGTCTCATGGCGTTATGACTGGCAAACAAGCTCAACGAGAGAATGTTGGTGGTGAAGTATTGTGTTACGTTTACTAATTTTAAAGATTTAAGAAATGTCAAGAATAGGAAAAAACCCAGTAGCGATTCCAGAAGGAGTTACCATAGATATCTCTGATAACCTTATTACGGTTAAAGGTAAACTTGGTGAGCTTACTCAAGAATTCTCTGCTGTAAGTATCAAAATAGAAGAAGGTCACGTTATTTTAGAACGTCCTTCAGATCACAAAGATCACAAAGCAAAACACGGTCTTTACAGAGCTCTAATTTTTAATATGATCGAAGGTGTAACAACTGGATGGTCAAAAGAGTTAGAACTTGTAGGAGTTGGATATAGAGCTTCTAATCAAGGACAAAAACTTGATTTAGCTTTAGGATTTTCTCACAATATTGTTTTGGATATTGCTGCTGAAGTTAAAGTAGAAACAGTTTCAGAAAAAGGGAAAAACCCAATTATCAAATTAACGTCTCACGACAAACAACTTGTAGGACAAGTTGCTGCAAAAATCCGTGGATTCAGAGCGCCTGAACCATATAAAGGAAAAGGGATTAAGTTCGTAGGCGAAGTATTAAGAAGAAAAGCAGGTAAATCAGCTTAATAATTTAGTTATGGCATTATCAAAAAACGATAGAAGACAAAGAATTAAAAACAGAATACGAAAAATTGTTTCTGGGACAGCGTCTCAGCCTCGATTAGCTGTTTTTAGAAGTAATAAAGAAATTTATGCTCAATTAGTAGATGACGTTACTGGTGTAACCATTAGTGCAGCATCTTCAAGAGATAAAGACATCAGTTCTGCTACAGGATCTAAAACTGAAATCGCAGCATTAGTTGGGAAGTCAGTGGCAGTAAAAGCATTAAAGGCTGGTGTTGAAACTATCACTTTTGACAGAGGTGGTTATTTATATCATGGTAGAGTAAAATCATTAGCGGAAGGCGCTAGAGAAGCAGGACTTAAATTCTAAAGAAATTATGTATCAAAAATACAAAAGTGCAGAACTAGTAAAACCAAGTGGATTGGAATTAAAAGATCGTTTGGTAGGTGTGCAAAGAGTTACAAAAGTAACAAAAGGAGGTAGAGCATTTGGATTTTCAGCGATTGTAGTTGTTGGAGATGAAGCTGGTGTCGTTGGACACGGTTTAGGAAAATCTAAAGATGTTGCAAGTGCAATTGCGAAAGCAGTTGAAGATGCTAAGAAAAACTTAGTAAGAATTCCTTTAGTTAAAGGAACACTTCCTCATGAACAAAAAGGAAAATACGGTGGAGCAAGAGTAAATATTATTCCTGCAGCAGCGGGTACTGGAGTTATTGCTGGTGGAGCTGTAAGAACAGTTTTGGAAGCAGTTGGAGTCCATGATGTTTTATCAAAATCTCAAGGCTCTTCAAATGCTCATAATGTTGTAAAAGCGACTTTCGATGCTTTACTTCAATTAAGAGATGCAAAGTCAATAGCACGTGAGAGAGGAATTTCTCTTGCTAAAGTTTTTAACGGTTAATTTACGACACGATGGCTAAGATAAAAGTAACAAAGGAAAAAAGTGCGATCAATCGTACACAGAGACAAAAGCGAACGTTATTAGCATTAGGTCTTAAAAAGATTGGACAAACAATAGAACATGAGGCGACACCTAATATTTTAGGAATGGTCAATAAAGTAAAACATTTAGTTTCTGTACAAGAAGCTTAAAATATACTGAAAAATGAATTTAAGTAATTTACAACCTGCAGCAGGTTCAGTTAAAAGTCAAGGTAAAAGAATCGGTAGAGGACAAGGTTCTGGTAAAGGTGGTACGGCAGCTCGTGGTCACAAAGGGGCTAAGTCTCGTTCTGGATATTCTAGAAAAGTAGGTTTTGAAGGTGGTCAAATGCCATTACAAAGACGTGTACCTAAGTTTGGTTTTACCAACATTAACCGTAAAGATTATCAAGGTATTAATCTTGATACGCTTCAACTGTTAGTTGACGAAAAGAAAATTAAAACGGAATTGAATTTTGATACTATCGTTGAATTGCGTTTAGGACGTAAGCACGAATTAATTAAAATTCTAGGACGAGGTGAGTTGAAAGCGAAGTTAAAAGTTTCGGCTCATAAATTCACAGCAACAGCAAAAGCAGCAATCGAAGCTGCTGGTGGTGAAGCTGTAACACTATAATACCCCATAAGATGAAATTTATAGAGACATTAAAAAACGTTTGGAAAATTACAGAACTTAAAGATAGAATTATTCTAACTATAGGACTGTTACTAGTATATCGTTTTGGTGCACAAGTTGTACTTCCAGGAATTGACGCTTCACAGCTAGGATCATTAGCATCTAAAACAGATTCTGGACTTCTTGGACTCTTAAATGCATTTACAGGTGGTGCCTTTGCAAAAGCATCGGTTTTTGCCTTAGGTATTATGCCTTACATCTCTGCGTCTATTGTTGTGCAATTGATGGGTATAGCTATACCATACCTTCAAAAACTACAAAAAGAAGGGGCTAGTGGTCAGAAAAAAATAACACAAATTACGCGTTGGCTAACGATTGGGATCTGTTTGGTGCAAGCACCAGCTTATCTTGCGAGCTTACCAGCACTAATCCAAAGTCCAAATGCATTTTTATTAGGGCAAGGTGGCGTGTTTTATTTCTCTTCAATCATCATATTAGTTACAGGTTGTGTTTTTGCAATGTGGTTAGGAGAAAAAATTACAGATAAAGGAATTGGAAATGGGATCTCACTCTTAATAATGGTGGGTATTATTGCCAATATGCCCTTGTCGTTTGCACAAGAATTTGATTCTGCAGTAAACCAATCTCAAGGGGGATTAATTAAGATCTTAATTGAAATCGTGATATGGTTTGTAATTATTTTAGCATCTATTATGTTAGTAATGGCGGTTAGAAAAATTGCAGTTCAATATGCAAGACGTACAGCATCTGGCGGATACGAAAAAAACATAATGGGATCAAGACAATACATTCCTCTAAAGCTTAATGCTTCTGGAGTTATGCCAATTATATTTGCTCAGGCAATCATGTTTGTGCCGGGCTTAATAGGCGGTCTTGATATCCTTAAAGATTCAACAGCTGGTCAGTGGTTGGTTAGTAATTTTGGAGGAAATAGTTTATTTGGTTTATGGTACAACATTGTGTTTGCACTTTTAATTATCGTTTTTACCTATTTCTATACTGCCATTACAGTTCCAACTAATAAGATGGCTGATGATCTAAAACGTAGTGGAGGCTTTATTCCTGGAATTCGACCTGGCTCGGAAACCTCAGAATACCTTGATAAAATCATGTCACAAATTACCTTACCGGGTTCTATTTTTCTAGCACTTATTGCTGTGTTTCCAGCAATCATTGTACGCTTGATGGATATCCAACAAGGTTGGGCATTGTTCTTTGGAGGGACTTCATTATTAATTATGGTGGGAGTTGCAATCGACACCATGCAACAAGTAAATTCATACTTGTTGAACAAACACTACGATGGCTTGATGAAAACTGGTAAAAATAGAAAAGCAATTCAATAGGCTCAATATAACTACATGGCAAAACAAGCAGCAATAGAACAAGACGGAAGCATCATCGAAGCATTATCAAATGCGATGTTCCGAGTAGAATTAGAAAATGGTCACGTTGTGACCGCTCATATCTCTGGGAAGATGCGTATGCATTATATTAAATTATTACCAGGAGATAAAGTAAAATTAGAAATGAGTCCTTACGATTTATCTAAGGCAAGAATAACTTATAGATACTAACAAGAAGTAAAAGATGAAAGTAAGAGCATCCATTAAAAAGAGAAGCGCAGATTGTAAGATTGTGCGTAGAAAAGGAAGACTTTACGTTATAAACAAAAAGAATCCTAGGTTCAAACAAAGACAAGGTTAATTATGGCTAGAATTGCAGGGGTAGACATCCCAAAACAAAAAAGAGGAGTAATCTCTTTAACTTATATCTATGGAATAGGTAGAAGTAGAGCTAAAGAAATATTAGCAGAAGCAAAAGTTGATGAAAGTACTAAAGTATCCGACTGGACCGATGAAGAAATCGGAAGACTTCGTGAAGCGGTAAGCACTTTCAAAATTGAAGGAGAACTTCGTTCAGAGATCCAACTAAACATCAAACGTTTAATGGATATCGGTTGTTACAGAGGAATTCGCCACAGAGCGGGTCTTCCTTTACGTGGACAACGTACGAAGAACAATTCAAGAACTAGAAAAGGTAGAAGAAAAACTGTTGCTAACAAGAAAAAAGTAACTAAATAATAATTAGTAATATGGCAAAGTCAAGTACTAAAAAACGTAAAGTTATCGTAGAATCTACGGGAGAGGCACACGTAACCGCTTCTTTTAATAACATTATCATCTCATTAACCAATAAAAAAGGCGACGTGATCTCATGGTCATCTGCTGGAAAAATGGGTTTTAGAGGGTCAAAAAAGAATACTCCTTATGCGGCACAATTAGCAGCAGAAGACGCTTCTGGTCCTGCAAAAGAAGCAGGACTTAAGAAAGTTAAAGTATACGTTAAAGGCCCTGGAAATGGTAGAGAGTCAGCGATACGTTCTTTACACAACAGTGGAATTGAAGTTACTGAAATCATTGACGTAACTCCTACGCCTCACAACGGGTGTAGACCTCCAAAACGAAGAAGAGTATAATTTATTTAATAGTATAATCGAGAGATCAACGGTTGTCGAAGGATAAGCTTAAGACCTTAATTCACAAGCACTCTCAAAAACAAAACAAAATGGCAAGATATACTGGTCCTAAAACAAAAATCGCCCGTAAGTTTGGCGTAGCAATCTTTGGAGAAGATAAGTCTTTTGAAAAAAGAAACTATCCTCCAGGACAACACGGAAACAACAGACGCCGTGGTAAAAAGTCTGAATATGCAATCCAACTAATGGAGAAGCAAAAAGCGAAGTACACTTATGGTGTATTAGAAAAGCAATTTAGAAACATGTTCAAAAAAGCAACTGCATCACGTGGAATTACTGGTGAAGTGCTTTTACAATTATGTGAATCTAGATTAGATAACGTAGTCTTTAGAATGGGATTGTCGCGTTCAAGAAGTGGAGCAAGACAGTTGGTTTCTCACAGACACATTACAGTAAATGGAGGCATTGTAAATATTCCTTCATACTCTCTTAAAGCTGGCGATGTTGTGGCGGTAAGAGAAAAATCTAAATCATTAGAAACTATAGAATCTGCTTTATCAAATGCTTCTACAGTTTATGAGTGGATTACATGGAACAACGACACGATGTCTGGTACTTATGTTTCTGTTCCAGCACGAATTCAAATTCCAGAACAAATCAACGAACAATTTATCGTTGAACTTTACTCTAAATAATAAATAATCATATTGGTATTTAGCCAAAGGATTTATTAGTGGTCTTCAAACTTATAAATCGCGCAACTAATTAACAATTAAAACGAAGACAATTATGGCAATATTAAATTTTCAGAAACCCGACAAAGTAATTATGATTGATTCTACTGATTTCGAAGGTAAATTCGAATTCAGACCTCTAGAACCAGGATATGGATTGACTGTTGGAAATGCTTTACGTAGAGTGTTATTATCTTCATTAGAAGGTTTTGCAATTACTTCAGTGAAGATGGATGGTGTAGAACATGAATTCTCTACGATTCCCGGCGTTGTAGAAGACGTTACCGAAATAATTCTTAACTTGAAACAAGTGCGTTTCAAGCGACAAATTGATGAAGTAGATAACGAATCTGTTTCAATTTCAATTTCTGGTCAAGATAAAATTACTGCAGGAGATTTTCAGAAATTTATTTCTGGTTTCCAAGTGTTAAATTCAGATTTAGTAATCTGTAATTTAGATCCTAAAGTAACCATTAACATGGAATTGACTTTAGAAAAAGGTCGTGGATATGTACCTGCTGAAGAGAATAAGAAAGCTTCAGCTGCAGTTGGAACAATCTTTACCGATTCGATCTATACACCAATAAAAAATGTGAAGTATAGTGTTGAGAACTTTCGTGTAGAACAAAAAACAGATTACGAAAAATTAGTTTTCGAAATCCAAACAGATGGTTCAATTAATCCTCAAGATGCACTAACACAAGCTGCAAAAATCTTAATACACCACTTTATGTTATTCTCTGATGAGCGTATCACTTTAGAAGCGGATGAGATTGCACAAACAGAAACTTACGATGAAGAATCACTTCACATGCGTCAGTTGCTTAAAACTAAATTAATCGATATGGACCTTTCTGTTCGTGCGCTTAATTGTTTGAAAGCTGCAGAAGTCGATACTTTAGGTGACTTGGTGTCGTTCAACAAAAACGATTTAATGAAGTTTAGAAACTTTGGTAAAAAATCATTAACTGAACTTGAAGAGCTTGTTAATGTGAAAGGCCTTAGCTTTGGAATGGACTTAAGTAAATATAAATTAGATAAAGATTAATTACTTTATAATTTGCGCCTCCTAACGGAGTTGATGCAAGATAAAGTTTAAATAGAATGTCATGAGACACGGAAAAAAAACAAATCATTTAGGTCGCAAAACGGCGCATAGAAAGTCAATGTTAGCAAACATGGCGTGTTCATTAATTGAGCATAAGCGTATCAATACAACTGTTGCTAAAGCCAAAGCTTTAAAACAGTTTGTTGAGCCTTTAATTACAAAATCTAAAGTAGATACTACGCATAATAGACGTATTGTGTTTAGCCGATTGAGACAAAAAGAAGCGATTTCTGAATTATTTGGTGGTGTAGCCACTAAAGTAGGCGATCGTCCTGGAGGTTATACGCGTATTATCAAACTAGGAAATCGTCTTGGTGATAATGCTGATATGGCAATGATCGAATTGGTAGATTTCAATGAAATTTACAATGCTGACAAACAGCCTAAGAAAAAAGCTACGCGAAGAAGCCGTAGAGGAGGCGCTGCAAAACCTGTAGCTGCTGTTGAAACGACTACAACTTCAGAAGAAGAATAAATGTTAATAAGCATTTGAAATTTTAAGGATAAACTTTTTTAGTTTATCCTTTTTTTTATGCAATTTTGTAAAATCTTATAAGAGTTCAATACTAATGAAATACAAAACACGAAAAAAAGCCGTCTTACTTCTTGCGGATGGCACCGTTTTTTATGGCAAAGCAATAGGAAAAGAAGGTACAGCTTTCGGAGAAGTTTGCTTTAATACGGGAATGACTGGCTATCAAGAAATTTTTACAGATCCATCATATTATGGTCAATTGATGGTAACTACAAATCCTCATATCGGAAACTACGGAGTGAATGCTACCGAAATAGAGTCTGACTCTATTAAAATTGCGGGTCTTATCTGTAAAAACTTTAGTTATAACTATTCTCGAGTAGATGCCAATGGCTCACTTGAAGATTTTTTTGACACTCACAACTTATTCGCAATTTCTGATGTTGATACAAGAGCATTGGTGAGTTATATTCGAGATAATGGCGCTATGAATGCCGTTATTTCTACAGATGTTGACGATATTGAGGGCTTAAAAAAACAGCTTGCAGATATTCCACAAATGGAAGGTTTGGAGTTGGCTTCTAAAGTCTCTACTAAAGAACCTTACTATTTTGGTGATGAAAATGCAACGTATAAAATCGCAGCACTAGACATAGGGGTTAAAAAAAATATACTACGTAATTTTGCTAAGCGCGATGCCTACATAAAAGTATTTCCTTATAATTCAACTTTTGAAGACTTGAGTGCTTGGAATCCTGATGGTTATTTCTTGTCCAACGGACCTGGAGATCCTGAACCTTTGGTAGAAGCACAAGCGTTAGCAAAAACTATCATAGAAAAAGATCTGCCTTTATTTGGTATTTGTTTAGGACATCAAGTCATTGCTTTGGCAAATGGCGTGTCAACCTATAAAATGCATAACGGTCATAGAGGAATCAATCATCCTGTAAAAAATCTTGTAACTGGAAAAGGAGAAATCACTTCTCAAAATCATGGTTTTGCTGTCAATAGAAAACAAGCAGAAGAACACACGGACTTAGAAGTAACCCATTTACATCTAAATGATGATACGGTTGCGGGAATAGCAATGAAGTCAAAAAATTGTTTTTCTGTACAGTACCATCCAGAGGCAAGCCCAGGGCCTCATGATTCTTCGTATTTGTTTGATCAGTTCATTCAAAACCTTAAATAAAATACTATAAAAAACAGGCCGCAAACATCAATTTCGTGGCTTTTTTCTACTACTAAAACGTTTTAGCTAATAATTAATATAATTCTTTGCGAGGATAATTTTAAAAACATTCATTTTCGTAAATTTGCAATCTATAAATAACTTAAATACAATACTATGAGTATCATAATTAACATTCATGCACGTCAAATTTTAGACTCAAGGGGAAATCCTACAGTCGAAGTTGATGTTACCACAGAAAGCGGATTTGTTGGCAGAGCTGCTGTACCTTCTGGAGCCTCAACAGGAGAACACGAAGCGGTTGAATTACGTGATGGAGGATCTACCTACATGGGGAAAGGCGTTTTAAAAGCGGTTGAAAATGTGAATGCTATTATTGCTCAAGAATTATTGGGTGTTTCTGTATTTGAACAGAATCTAATTGATCAAATTATGATTGATCTTGATGCCACCCCAAATAAATCAAAACTAGGAGCTAATGCAATTTTAGGCGTGTCTTTAGCGGCTGCAAAAGCTGCAGCTGCAGAACTTGGGATGCCATTATATCGTTATGTTGGCGGAGTCAGTGCCAATACACTTCCAGTGCCAATGATGAATATCATTAATGGAGGATCTCATAGTGATGCTCCGATCGCATTTCAAGAATTCATGGTTATGCCTGTAAAAGCTAAAAACTTCACCCATGCCATGCAAATGGGAACTGAAATTTTTCACAACCTGAAAAAAGTATTACACGACAGAGGTTTAAGTACTGCTGTTGGTGATGAAGGTGGTTTTGCTCCAAACTTAGAAGGCGGAACAGAAGATGCCTTAGAAACTATTGCAAAAGCAGTTAAAAATGCAGGATATACATTAGGGGATGATGTGATGATCGCTTTAGATTGTGCTGCTGCAGAATTTTATGTTGATGGTAACTACGACTATACAAAATTTGAAGGCGAAAACGGAAAAGTACGTACGAGTCAAGAACAAGCTGATTATTTAGCGGAGCTAGCCGCCAAATATCCAATCATCTCAATTGAAGATGGAATGGATGAAAATGACTGGGAAGGCTGGAAATACCTTACAGACAAAATTGGTGATAAAGTGCAGCTCGTTGGGGATGATTTATTTGTAACGAATGTAGAGCGTTTGTCTAGAGGAATTGAAAATAATATAGCCAATTCGATTTTGATTAAAGTGAACCAAATTGGAACACTGACTGAAACCATTGCTGCCGTAAACATGGCACACAATGCAGGGTTTACCTCAGTTATGTCGCACCGTTCTGGTGAAACCGAAGACAACACTATTGCCGATTTAGCAGTTGCGTTAAACACAGGTCAAATCAAAACAGGTTCTGCCTCACGTAGTGATCGTATGGCAAAATATAACCAATTGCTTCGCATCGAAGAAGAGTTGGGAGAAACGGCTTATTTTCCACAAGAAAAAGCGTTTAAAATACAATAAGTATTTCTTTTGAAGATAAAAAAGGCTGTCTATCAAGACAGCTTTTTTTTTGCCCTATTTTAAGATTTAATCCTACAATAAAGTATTAAAATACTTGAATTTTTAAAATAGAAAAACACCTATACTTTCTCTCTTAAGCTCTTCGATAAAACATTTTTTTTTTGTAAATTCGCTACTCAATACTCACAATAGATAATACATCCCAAAAATGTCAAATAAAGCAATTTTAGAAATCAACGGACAAAAACATGAATTCCCAACAGTTACTGGTTCTGAAAACGAAGTCGCTATAGATATAACTTCTTTAAGAGCCGTCACAAATGGTGTCACAACTATTGATCCAGGTTTTAAAAATACAGGGTCCTGTGTAAGCGAAATTACATTTTTGGATGGTGAAAAAGGAATTCTTCGGTATAGAGGATACTCAATTGAAGACTTGGCTGAAAAAGCGGACTTTTTAGAAGTTGCTTATTTATTAATTTTTGGAGAATTACCAACCAAAGAAGCGTTAGGTAAGTTTCATGCCGATATCAAATCTGAATCTGTCGTTGATGATGATATCAGAAAAATAATTGATGCGTTTCCGAAGTCAGCACACCCAATGGGCGTGTTATCATCTCTGACCAGCGCACTGACGGCCTTTAATCCCTCTTCAGTTAATGTAGATTCACAAGAAGATATGTACAAATCTGTTGTGCGTATTTTAGGTAAGTTCCCAGTTCTAGTCGCTTGGGCGATGCGTAAAAAACAAGGCTTGCCATTAGATTATGGTGATAACACTTTAGGCTATGTAGAAAACGTCTTAAAAATGATGTTCAAGCAACCTAATGAAGATTACGTTCAAAATAAAATTATAGTAAATGCTTTGAATAAGTTACTCATCCTTCATGCAGATCATGAACAAAATTGTTCGACCTCTACGGTTCGAATCGTTGGGTCTTCTCATGCGGGTTTATTTGCTTCAATTTCGGCTGGAATTTCAGCGCTTTGGGGTCCACTTCATGGTGGGGCAAATCAAGCCGTTCTAGAAATGCTAGAAGCGATCAAAGCCGATGGTGGTGATACTAAGAAATACATGGCAAAAGCCAAAGATAAAAGTGATCCTTTTAGACTTATGGGTTTTGGACATAGAGTTTATAAAAACTTTGATCCTCGTGCTAAAATAATCAAAGTTACCGCCGATGAAGTGCTGAACGACTTAGGTATCGAAGATCCTATTTTGGATATTGCTAAAGGTCTAGAAAAAGAAGCCTTAACAGATGCGTATTTTGTAGATAGAAAATTATATCCAAATGTTGATTTTTATTCGGGAATTATTTATCGTGCAATGGGTATCCCTGTTGAGATGTTTACAGTAATGTTTGCCTTAGGACGCTTGCCAGGCTGGATTGGACAATGGCGCGAAATGCGTTTACGCAAGGAACCTATAGGAAGACCACGTCAAATTTACACTGGAAGCACACAACGTTCGTTTGAATCTGTAGCAAAGTAAGAGTCTTAGATAATGGATAAAAAATGCTAGCACTAAATGTGAATAATGAGTATGCACGTTTGAGAGCTGTCCTTTTCGGAACAGCGCAAAGTAACGGGAAAATTCCCTCTGCAGAAAATTGTTATGATCCCAGTAGTTTAGCACATGTTCTAGCAGGTACATATCCAACGGAAACAGTGATGCAACTAGAAATGTCTTCTGTGATGGCAGTATTTCAAAAATACGATGTTACAGTTTTTCGACCAAATATTATCGAAAATTGCAATCAAATATTTGCTCGTGATATTGCGTTTGTCATTGATGATAAATTCATAAAATCAAACATCCTTCCCGATCGAGCAGATGAGTATCAAGCCTTAGAAACCCTTTTGGCTCAACTCAATTCAGATCATATAATTGAACTTCCAGAAGACTGTCACGTAGAAGGTGGTGATGTTATTTTGTGTGATGATTATATTTTTATTGGTGTGTATTCTGGTTCAGATTATCCAGACTATATTACAGCCAGAACTAATCTTAATGCTGCAAAAGCAATTCAGGAATTATTTCCACAAAAGAATGTCAAAACTTTTGAACTTCGTAAATCTAACTCCAACCCCCTTGAGAATGCACTCCATTTAGATTGTTGTTTTCAACCTTTGGGCTTAGGTAAAGCACTGGTTCATGATCGCGGATTTTTAAATTATGAGGACTATGAGTGGTTGCTTAATTATTTTGGAAAAGAAAATGTTTTTGAAGCTACCGCAAAAGAAATGTCTCAAATGAATTGTAACGTATTTTCTATTTCAGATGACGTCGTGATTTCTGAACAAAATTTCACACGCTTAAATTCGTGGCTTGTTGCTAATGGATTTACAGTTGAAGAAGTGCCTTACGCAGAAATATCAAAACAAGGGGGGTTGCTTCGCTGTTCAACACTTCCTTTAAAAAGAGATTAAAATGACACAAATTACAAATACAGTTCTAATGATTCGCCCAGTTCAATTTCGTATGAACGAACAGACAGCGGTAAATAATTACTATCAAAAAGTTTTAGAACACACACTTCCTGAAACTGTAAATACAAAAGCCGTAGCGGAATTTGATACCATGGTTAAAACGCTTAAAAACGCAGGCATTCAAGTGATAGTTGTAGAAGATTCAAAAGAGTTTGATACACCAGATTCTATTTTCCCTAACAATTGGATTTCATTTCATAAAAATGGTACCATTGGGTTGTATCCTATGTTTGCCAAAAATCGACGCCTTGAACGAAAAGCTTCTATTATAGAGGCAGTTGAAGCTGAAGGTTTCAAAATTGAAACCGTAGTAGATTATACAGCAGCAGAAGACGATGGCTATTATTTGGAAGGCACAGGGAGTATTTTGTTAGATCGCGAAAACCAAAAAGCCTATTGTGCACTTTCTGAAAGAGCTGATGAAGAATTGTTTATTGAGTTTTGTGAAGATTTTGAATATACACCAGTTGTATTTTCCGCCTACCAAACCGTAAATAATAAGCGTGAACTCATTTATCATACCAATGTGATGATGTGTTTAGGGACTACGTTTGCTGTAGTTTGTTTGGCAAGTATTGACGATAAAAAAGAGCGAAAAAACCTTCTTAAACATCTTCATGAAGATGGGAAAAAAGTTATTGAAATTTCTGAAGATCAAGTCAATAACTTTGCAGGAAATATGTTGCAGCTCAAAGACACCAATGATCAAAGTTATTTGGTCATGAGTCAATCGGCATTGGAGTCGTTACGACCAGCTCAAGTACAGTTGTTAGAAGCACATGCAACAATCATCTCTAGTAAATTAGATACAATCGAAGCTTGTGGAGGCGGGAGTGCACGCTGCATGATGGCCGAAGTGTTTTTGCCAAAAACAGCTTCAAATTAGGATTAAAAAAAATGTATCTTTGTAGCTGCAATCAGATGTAAAATGACACTTCAGGAATCTTTATCACAACATATAAAACAAGCATTTGTTACGCTTTACAATACCCCTTTAGAAACGGTTGAGTTTCAAGCCACCCGTAAAGATTTTGAAGGTGACATCACGGTGGTAACTTTCTCGATGCTAAGAACCATAAAAATGAATCCTGCTCAATTGGGGGAGGATTTAGGAGCGTACTTATCTGAGCATATGGACGAAGTTGTGGGCTATAATGTTGTTAAAGGATTTTTGAATCTTGTGATTTCTGATGTCTATTTTATGGCATTTTTTCAAACGGTTAATACAAATCCGACTTTTGGTTTTGTAAAACCTTCAAGCGCTAAAGCGATGATGGTTGAGTATTCATCTCCAAATACCAATAAGCCTTTACATTTAGGACATATCCGAAATAATCTTTTAGGTTATAGTGTGGCAGAAATTTTAAAAGCCTCCGGCAAAAAGGTTTATAAAACTCAAATTATTAACGACCGTGGAATTCATATTTGCAAAAGTATGTTGGCTTGGCAACGCTACGGAAATAATGAAACCCCTGAGTCTACAGGCCTAAAAGGAGATAAACTTGTTGGAAATTACTATGTTAAATTTGATCAAGTTTATAAAGAAGAAATTAAAGCATTAGAAGCTAAAGGGCTTTCTACTGAAGACGCCAAAGTACAAGCCCCTATTTTGTTAGAAGCTCAAGACATGCTCCTTAAATGGGAAGCTGGGGATACAGCAGTTGTAGCGCTTTGGGAACAGATGAATTCATGGGTATATGCAGGTTTTGAATTGACTTACAAAACTTTGGGGGTCGATTTCGATAGCTATTATTATGAAAGTCAAACCTATTTATTAGGAAAGTCGTTCATTAAAGAAGGTCTTCAAAGTGGGGTATTTTTCAAAAAAGAAGACGGTTCTGTGTGGTGTGATTTAACCCCTGACGGCTTAGATGAAAAAATAGTATTACGAGCAGATGGCACTGCGGTTTACATGACGCAAGATATTGGTACAGCGATTCAACGTTTAAAAGATTTTCCAGATGTTGGAGGGATGGTTTATACGGTTGGGAATGAGCAAGATTATCATTTTAAAGTGTTGTTTTTGATCTTAAAAAAACTAGGGTTTGACTGGGCAAAAAACTTGATGCATTTAAGTTATGGAATGGTTGATTTACCAAGTGGTAAGATGAAAAGCCGTGAGGGAACAGTAGTTGATGCAGATGATCTAATTGTTGAAATGGCTTCAACTGCCAAAGAGATTTCGCAAGAATTAGGAAAGCTTGACGGCTATTCTGAAAGCGACAAAGAACATACTTATAACACCATTGGTTTAGGAGCATTGAAGTATTTTATATTGAAAGTTGATCCTAAAAAACGAATTTTGTTTGACCCTAAGGCTTCCGTAGATTTTCAGGGAAATACAGGGCCCTTTATACAATATACCTATGCAAGAATTCAAGCTATTTTAAGAAAATCTCCATTAGAAATTGATAATGAGGTCCCCCTTGATTATCAGTTGCATGACAAGGAGAAATCACTAGTGAAGCACTTGCAATTATTTCCAGAAGTGATACAACAAGCAGCTGCAAATTATAGCCCAGCTCTAGTGGCCAATTATGTATATGACTTGGTTAAAGAATTCAATTCCTTTTATCAGAATGTATCTATCTTGGGAGCTGAAACTGCTATTGAAATTAAATTCAGAGTACAGCTTTCAAGAGCAGTAGCCAATACCATTAAAAATGCATTGAGCTTGTTAGGAATTGCTGTTCCTGAACGCATGTAATTTTAAGTTTTATGCTAGATGTATTGCAAGGTTATATTCCAGATGCTGCTTTTGAACAAGTTGCCAAGCTCTTATCACAGGATAATTTGTTGGTAAAAATTAAGCAAGAGCGTAAAACGCGTCACGGTGATTACCGTCGCTTGCCAAATGGAAAACATCAGATTACCATCAACTCAAATTTAAATCCATACCGTTTTTTAATCACCCTAATTCATGAAATCGCTCATTTTGAGGCCTATAAATCCTATGGGAAACTAATTAAGCCCCACGGTCCAGAGTGGAAATCTGTTTTTCAGCACTTAATGTTGCCCTTTTTAAGACCTGAAATATTTCCCAGTACCGTCTTGCCTTTTTTGGCAGCACATTTCAAAAACCCCAAAGCGAGTAGTGATTCGGACACTGTTTTGGCATTGAAGTTAAAGCAATTTGATGTGCCTAACGGAAAAACATTTATCTTTGAAGTTCCAGAGGGTGCTGTGTTTACACTGTACAATGGTAAAATGTTCCGTAAAGGCCCTAAAAGACGTACACGTTTCGAATGTACTGATATGGCTACAGGTCGGTTGTATGTTTTTAATCCCAATGCAGAAGTTGAATTACTAAATGAATCAAATAAATCAGATGAATAAAAAGTATTACGCAATTATCATGGCTGGTGGAGTTGGTTCTCGGTTTTGGCCAGTCAGTAAGGAATCATTTCCAAAACAATTTCATGATATGTTAGGGACTGGGCAGACACTTTTACAAAAAACAGCGTCTCGTCTGGAGGCCCTCATTCCCAAAGAAAACATCCTTATTTTAACCAATGAGCGCTACACAGATTTGGTTTTGGAACAATTACCTCAAATTAATACAAATCAAATTATTGCAGAGCCTGCTATGCGAAATACAGCGCCGTGTATTTTAATGGCAGCCATGAAAATTCATAAACAAAATCCTAACGCTGTCATGGTCGTCGCGCCAAGTGATCATTGGATCGAAGATGAAGCTGCATTTATTTCGAATCTTCAAAATGCTTTTGATTTTTCTGAACATTCAGATGTATTAATGACCTTAGGAATCCAGCCCACCTTTGCCAATACCGGCTATGGGTATATTGAATATGACAAATCAAGCCAGACTTCTGAAAAGAAAGTATTGCAGTTTCGAGAAAAACCAGACTATGAGACTGCAAAAGGGTTTTTGAAACAGGGGAACTTCCTTTGGAATGGAGGTATTTTTATTTGGTCAACATCGAGTGTTTTGAGCGCTTTTGAAGCCCATCAGCCCAAGCTATATTCTCTTTTTGTAGAAGGTTTGGAACATTATAATACCGAAGCTGAGTCAGCTTTTGTTTTGGAAAATTATAGTAAGTCAGAAAATATTTCTGTGGATTATGCCATTATGGAGCCCAGTGAAAACGTATATGTTATTCCTGCTACTTTTGATTGGAATGATTTAGGGACTTGGGGAAGTTTGTATGATAAAATTGTGGATAACCCATCCGAAAATGCAGTTGTCAATGCCCGTTTGTTAGCAGAAAATTCTGCTGGAAACATGATTAAAACAGACACTAATAAAATAGTAGTTTTGGAAGGGGTGCATGATTTTATAGTTGTAGAAGAAAACGAAATTTTACTTATCTTTCCAAAAAGTAAAGAACAAGACATCAAGCAATTGCGCAATCGTATGAAGGATAAGTTTGGTGACCAACATATTTAATGATGGAAAATAATTTAAATCAAGATTTGCATAACACGAATTCTGAAGACTCTAAAGCAGCCATAAAAGCGGATGCTAAAGGACTGTGGGCGTCTCTAAAAACATTCGTTATTGAGCTTTTAGACTTCAGACACGATACAGATAGAGAGGCTACAATAGCCGCTATAAAAGCAGATATTCCTTTTAAAGGAGCTACAGCGTGGATTTTGATTTGTTCTATTTTTGTGGCTTCTGTTGGGCTAAACGCTGACTCAACGGCAGTGGTTATTGGCGCGATGCTAATATCGCCTCTTATGGGGCCTATCCTTGGAATTGGACTGTCGATTGCGATTAATGATATTGATACACTTCGAAAATCTCTGATTAATTTGGCAACCATGCTCGTTTTGAGTTTGTTAACTGCTTTTATGTTTTTTTACTTATTTCCTTTAAGCCAAGATAATTCAGAACTATTAGGACGTGTCAAGCCAGATATCAGAGATGTGCTTATTGCGTTTTTTGGTGGTCTTGCACTCATTATCGCTAGAACTAAAAAAGGGACTATTGCTTCCGTTATATTTGGAGTGGCAATTGCTACTGCCTTAATGCCACCCTTGTGTACTGCGGGTTATGGTTTATCTCAAGGGAATTTCGATTACTTTTTTGGCGCGATGTATTTGTTTACAATTAATACAATTTTTATAGCTCTAGCCACCTTTATTGTTCTAAAGATTTTGAGATTTCCAATGTTGAGGTATGCCAATTCCCAACGTCGAAAAAATATTGCTCGTATTGTAACTTTTCTTGCTGTTACTGCGATGCTTCCAGCTGGATGGACTTTTTATGATGTTTTACAAGAGACGCGATATGAACAGAATTACAAAACATATTTAGAATCTGAAATCAATCAAAATGACAACCTTTGGCTTCAACGTGAAACACTCGATACAGAAGCTAAGAAAATTACTTTAAATTTTAATGGTGAAATTAGTGAGGCCACTAAATCAGATCTAATAAATGAATTGAAAGGCTATGAGTATCTTCAAGAGTTTAGCCTAGTAATTAATGGAAATAAGAACAGAAGTACAGATAAAATTCTGGAGCTCTATGATATGGCTATTGACAAAATTGAAAAACGAGATAGTATCATTAGTTCTCGTAATTTCACCATCGATAGTCTGAAACTTGTTTTAAGTTCTAACAAAAACGAGATGGATTTGAATGCGTTTTCAAACCTATCGAAAGATGCAAAAATTCAATTTTCTGAGTTAGAGTTTTTTGGATATGCAAAAATGTTATCATCGTCTAACTTTAGAAGTACAGACACTATTTCTGTAGTAAAAACACAGTGGAATTCATCACTTTCTGACAGCTTGGTTGGACTTCGGAAACAGGCTCTAAAACGCTGGGTTGAATTGGAGTTGAACTTAGATAACGTTGAGGTTGTTGGTGACTAATTAGTCATGGTCTTCGAGATACATTTTACGTACCTTTTTGAATAAATTAGACGAGTACACAAAGTCTGTTACAACCTCGTTGTCTGTTTTGAAAATAGTGTCTTTACTGCCTTCCCAAGCTTTTAGACCATCTTTTAGAAAAAGAATTTTTTCGCCAATTTCCATTACAGAATTCATATCATGAGAATTAATAACGGTGACAATATCAAATTCTTTAGTGATTTCCTGAATCAAATTGTCAATGACAATGGCAGTTTTAGGATCTAAACCTGAGTTGGGTTCATCACAAAACAAATACTTAGGGTTGTTTACAATAGCGCGTGCAATGGCCACACGTTTTTGCATTCCTCCAGAAGCCTCGCTAGGCATTTTGTGGTGCGCATTTTCAAGATCTACACGCTTTAGAGCAGAATTTACACGGTCCTCCATTTCACTCAGGGATTGTTTTGTAAACATTTTCAAAGGGAACATTACGTTCTCTGCAATCGAAAGAGAATCAAACAAGGCACCGCCTTGAAACACCATACCTATTTGGGATCTCAAGATTCTTTTTTCATTAGCTGTTAGGGATGAAAATAGTTTCTGATCATACGCAATACTTCCTTGTTGATAATCAAATAATCCAAGAAGACACTTTAGTAGAACTGTTTTTCCCGATCCACTCTGTCCAATGATGAGGTTTGTTTTTCCTTTTTCAAAAGATGTAGAGATGCCTTTCAAAATCTTGATGTCTTCAAATGATTTATGCAGATTTTTAACTTCGATCATTAGCTTAGTAACATTTGAGTTAAAATATAATTTAAAAGGATTATAGCAACACTGGTCCAAACAAATGCTGTTGTACTCGCTTTACCCACTTCGAGTGCACCACCTTTCATGTAATAGCCATGAAAAGCGGGGATGGTAGCTAATAAAAATGCAAACACAATTGTTTTGATAAAGGCATATGCCATATGGAACGGTGTAAAATCCGTTTGAATTCCAATCACATAATCTTCAAAGGTTGCATATCCACCAAAAACACAAGCTGCCATTCCACCAATAATCCCCAGAAACATGGCAATAGAAATTACAAAAGGATAAAGAAGGAGCGCAATAGTTTTTGGGAATACCAAATAATTTACAGAATTGGTTCCCATGACTTCTAAGGCATCAATTTGTTCTGTTACGCGCATGGTTCCAATGCTTGATGTTATAAAGGATCCTACTTTCCCAGCCATGATAATTGAAATAAATGTTGGAGCAAATTCTAAAATAACAGATTGTCTAGTTGCAAAACCTACTAAGTATTTTGGAATTAAAGGGTTGTCGATGTTAAGGGCTGTTTGTATTGTTATAACTCCACCAACAAAAAAAGAGATGAAGGCCACAATGCCAATTGAACCTATAATTAAATCTTCAACATCTTTGAGAATTAAATGCTTCATAACGGACCATTTAGTTGGTTTACGAAACATCTCGCCAATCATTAAAAAATAAGATCCAATATTATGGAGGTAGTTCATGTGTGTATAATTACTGCTAAAATAAAAAAATCTAAGCATTAAATTGGTGTTATTAAAATGGAATCATTAAAAAACATGTATTTTTGTTTCCCAATTAATTCATACTATAATGTTTAATAAAATTTTATTTCTGCTTTTGTTTGTATGTTTTTTCTCATGTAAAACGTCTACTGAGAGTTCTTTTCAAAATAATTCATATTCTGAGGTAACCCAACCTAAACTTGTAGTTGGCGTTGTGGTTGATCAAATGCGTTTTGAGTATTTGAATAGATTCAAAAATAAGTATACTTCTAATGGTTTTCTAAGGCTAATCAATCAAGGTTATAGTTGTAATGACCATCATTTCAATTATATTCCGACCTACACTGGCCCAGGACATGCTTCTGTTTTTACAGGGACAACGCCTAGTGTTCATGGTATAATTGGAAATGATTGGTACGATAGGGATAAAGACGAAATGGTATATTGCACAACTGATCCAGCGTATGCCCCAGTTGGAGCTGCTGTAAAATATGGACGTGTTTCTCCATCTAATCTAAAAGTCACAACTCTTCCTGATCAGAATCGGTTATTCACTCAGATGAAAGGCAAAACGATTGGCGTTTCAATTAAAGACCGTGGAGCTATATTTCCTTCTGGTCATACCGCAAATGGTGCCTATTGGTTTGAAGGTTTAGAAGAAGGCAAATGGGTCACAAGTACCTATTATATGGATGAACTTCCAGTATGGGTTCAGAAATTTAACGCCACGTCTAATATTTCTAGCTACCTAAAAACATGGAACACACTCTATGATATTAGTCTTTACAATGAAAGTGGTCCAGATGCCTCCACTTATGAGAAGCCATTTAAAGGAAAGTCTGCCCCTGTTTTCCCATACGACTTAAAAGCACTTATGGAATTTAATGAGGGCTATGATATTATTAAAAATACACCTTTTGGAAACACTATGATTACAGACTTTGCGTTAGCTGCTATTGAGGCTGAAGCATTGGGTAGTGATCAATACACCGACTTTCTAACTGTAAGTTATTCGTCCACAGACTATATTGGTCATGATTTTGGAGTTAATTCTGTCGAATTACAAGACACTTATTTACGCTTAGATTTAGAGCTTGAACGTTTACTTAATTATCTAGACACTAAGGTTGGAAAAGGAAACTATACATTATTCTTAACGTCTGATCATGGTGCAGCCGAAGTACCCTCTTTTTTAAAGGATATAGATGCTCCTGGCGGATATGTACAAA
>Ga0206128_1000735_pt1 | contig 35571 bp, 25 predicted proteins | sample Helgoland_Spring_7_FD_148601 | JGI IMG/M metagenome (GOLD analysis project Ga0206128, IMG submission 148601) | Pelagic subsurface seawater microbial communities from Kabeltonne, Helgoland, North Sea - Helgoland_Spring_Bloom_20160426_1 | ecosystem: Environmental > Aquatic > Marine > Epipelagic ... | reverse complement strand
ATGATGTATATTTGGCAATCATGAAATTTTATAATGTTGATAAGAAAATTAATTATTATTTCTCTGATGATAATTCTAAAGAATTAATTGGTAGAATTTCAATTACTGCTGATATGGAGGGAGATCAGCAAGAAAATGGACTATATGACCAATCAGACGTTATAAATGTATTTAAAAATATTATGAATGATTTACTCGATAATGTAGCAATCAAAGGTATTAATAATATTAAAAATTTAGTAATCCCTGAAAATAAAATTACTATAAAAGAAGATAATGAATATATTGATAAAACAGAATATATATTACAATCAGATGGTGTTAATTTATTAGCAATCTTTAATTCAAAATATGTAGATTTCAAAAGAACATATTCAAATGATATTAATGAAGTTTATGAAAAATTAGGCATTGAAGCAGCCAGAAACATATTAATTGAAGAAATCAGTTCAGTATGTGATGATGCCGGTGAATATATTAATTTAAGACACATTGAATTATTAGTAGATGTTATGACTAATAAAGGATATTTGACAGCAATTAATAGACAAGGTATCGGACGTGGTGATGTTGGTCCATTAGCAAAATCATCTTTTGAAGACACTATTGGTGGATTTATTAAAGCAGGGATATTTGGAGAAAAAGATAAACTGAAAGGTGTTTCTAGTAATATCATGATGGGACAAACTATTAAGTCGGGTACAGGATTAACAGAATTATTATTAGATGAGGACAAACTAATTCAAAGTTTAACAGAATTAGATTATAAAGAAAATGAATATATAGAAGATGTAGAAGAAAATATGGATACATTATTAAATGATAATGATGTATTTGTTGATGAATATTGTAATGATGATAATTTCGGATTTACAGTCTAATATTCTAAATTACTAATTCCTCTGCGTATAATCTCTTCATAAATTTCATCAGGACATTTATTTAATAACTGAATAGAATCTGGTTTTACTTTAATCTCATTTGTTTTAGATATTTCATTTTTAAAATTTTCACATCTATCTCTAAATGATAATTTTTCACTAAAAGTTAAATTGTCATTAGGATTATCACTATATTTTTTTGTTCGGTGGGGCATTTCGTTATAATATTCCATTTCGGCCTCCTTTAGTATTTGGGCCATGTCTATATCGCCCACTATTTGTTTCATTTGATCTTTACTAAATTTAGTTTCTTCTTCTAATGAATTTATAATGTTTGGTACATCATCTACTTCGTCAGTGTCTTCTTCTCCATCAGTGTCTTCTTCTCCATCAGTGTCTTTTACACTACCCTCTTTCTCTAATTTAAATTCCTCTCGCTCTTTCGCTAATTGTGCACGCTCTTCTTTAATTTTATCAAGTTCATTAGCGTCATCTGCGCCGCTTTTATCATCTTTATCATCTTCATCATCTTTATCATCATCTTTATCGTCATCTTTATCATCATCATCATCTGGCGGACTCGGGGCCCCAGGTAGTCTGACCACCCGGAGGACCACCCGGAGGACGAACCCCACTAGGACCACCCGGAGGACCACCCGGAGGACCGCCCGGAGGACCACCCGGAGGACCACCCGGAGGACCACCCGGAGGACCACCCGGAGGACGAGGAGGTGTAGCCGGAGGCGGGACTGGAGGACGGCGGGGCGGGACCGGGGCACCTGGAGCACCCGGAGGAGTGACTGTCGAACCTGTACCCAGTGTAGGACCTGATGCTGGGGGTGCTGATATAGGTCCATGAGGCATGGAAGATGGTCCAGGTGCTCCAGGTGTGCTAGGTGCTCCAGGTGTGCTAGGTGCTCCGGGTGTGCTAGGTGCTCCAGGTGTGCTAGGTGCTCCAGGTGTGCTAGGTGCTCCAGGTGTGCTAGGTGCTCCAGGTGTGCTGAGGTGCTGCAGGTGTGGTAGGTGCTCCAGGTGTGCTGGGTGCTCCAGGTGTGCTGGGTGCTCCGGGTGTGCTGGGTGCTCCAGGTGTGCTGGGTGCTCCGGGTGTGCTGGGTGCTCCGGGTGTGCTGGGTGCTCCAGGTGTGCTGGGTGCTCCGGGTGTGCTAGGTGATCCGGGTGTGCTGGGTGCTCCAGATGTGCTAGGTGATCCGGGTGTGCTGGGTGCTCCGGATCCAGGTGTGCTGGGTGCTCCGGATGTTCCAAATGTACCAGATGTTCCAGCTGCCGTTAGTGATCCGGATGCAAGTGGCTCTGGATCATCTGAACTGATAGCACCTCCAGATTGTTTCCTTTTGTTTTCATTAATATCTAAATTATGGATTTTCCTAAGTATTTTTTTAACGACTGATTTACTGCTATTTTTTTGTCTTAATATCTCAAGAGAAAAATACCTTGATAATAATGTTAATCTATGTTCAAAATATATAAGTAATTTTATTTTATCTTTCCTAGGAATATCTAAAATATCATCTACTAAAAACATTAAGTTTTGCTTATTGAATTTGACTAATGTATCTGGACCTGATTCACATTTTTTATTACTAGAGAATGAAATAGTCCCTGTAAATAAATCAAATAGAGATGTGGGGTTTTTAGAACACTCTTTCAATTTAGAAGCGACCACGTCTTTAAAAGTTTTATCTGATGATAATTTTAAAGATGATTCTTTTAATATACCATCTAAATCTCTGATATCAAATAATTTATTCATTAAAACCGACTCAACTTCCAATTCATATTCTTTATCATAATTATTAGAACATGTTATTACAGAGTAAATATCTGTGTTTCTTTTTACGAAACCTTGATCAAATAAATCATTGTTATGAATATTATAATCTATAATATGTTGAAACAATAATCTAATATTTTCTTGTAATGAAGAATTAATAATTGATAAATTAATATTCTTTTTTATATCGCTCACATTCATTATATTTTGATTTTTATAAATACCCATAATGACATTTGATGATTTTAAATATTTGTCGCTATCTATAATATTTATCAATTCAATTAAGTCAACCATATTTACATATCGATTTTCTAAATTACTCATAAATATATTTGTAGAAGGTAAATATTTAATATAAGGTTCTAAAAATATATCTCTGGTAATATTAACCAATTTTTCGGAGGCGCCACCTTTTTGTGATTTTTTATTATTTCTTCTGATTTTTTTATTTGTTAGTTTTTTCATATTAATTCTTTTCGATGACTTATTTTTAACCTTCCTCTTAGTTAATTTGCGCGGGGGCATATATATATATATATTTATAATATTTTTTTTTTGTATTAAATGGTGATTATTTTCTAGTCAGGGTGTATACGATAGTTATGTTCACTTTTTCGGTTTATTTGGAGTTCTGCGACCTTTTTTAGCACCCTTAAATTTAGGTTTTTTTGGGGTTCTTTTTTTAATATATTTCATTGGTGAATTTTTACTATTGTTTTTTTTTGGAGTTTTTTTCTTTTTATTATTAACGGGTTGTTTGTGTTTCTTAAGCGTCTTACTTTTATAGGAGTTCTCTGATGAATTCATCAATTCTAAATATTTACCAGTATCAACAAGGCTGCCATCCGGATTATTAGATTTTAAATCATCTATATAACCTAACAAATCTTTGTTCAATTTATTTAAACCCTTATTAGAACCTTTTGACCCTAATATTTGTTGAATAATATTGAATATTTTGTTTTCTTGATCCTTGATTTGTTCTTTTTGTTCCTTATTTTCTTCTTCTAATTTTTCACATTTAGAGTTTTCCACCATTAATTTAAATGATTCTTGTTTTAATAAATTATATTTATGTATTAATTTAATTTGTGCAATCATCATTTTCTTGACTCTTTCATATTCAGGGGAAGATTTATCTGGTAATTGTTTAAATAAATCCGTTTGGATAACTTCCTCCTCTTTTAATTGTTTCATCCGCTCTTTCGTTGATTTCCGCTTAGTTAGATCTTGCTTTTGTCTTTCAAAGTCTGCCTTATCTTTCTCCAAGTTTGCTTTTTCCTTTTCAAGTTCATTATCAGATGATCCTAAAAATCTATCTAAAAATGATGGGCTCTCTACGGGTTTGTCTTCTGATTGTTCTGGTTTTTCACCTGGTTTTTCACCTGGTTGCTGACCTGGTTGCTGACCTGGTTGCTGACCTGGTTGCTGACCTGGTTGTCGTTGTTGCGGTTCAGGTTGTTGTTGTTGTGATCTCTGTTGTTGTTGTTGTGGTCTCTGTTGTTGTGGTTGTTGTTGTTGTTGTGATCTCTGTTGTTGTTGTTGTTGTTGTGGTCTCTGCTGGCTTGATAATTGACTTCTCAGACTGTTTATTTCTCTAGATAATGCAGTATTATCTGCTGCTGATTTTGAATTACTTTGTTGTTCTATTAAATTTTTTAGTCGGTCTTCCAGTTCTTTTGTTTTACTATCTGTAGATTCAGGTGTTGTTGGATTATCAGATACTTCGCCTATAATTTCTAGTATATCTTCTTTTATTTTAGATTTTAAACTTTCATTCATTATTACATCTTCTTTTAAATCTTTATTATTCTCTGTTTCACTATTAAAAGAATAATCTAATGATTTCTTTAAACGCTCTAATGACTTTTTTTCTCTAGATGTAAGATCACTACTAGTCCATGAAGAATCAGCACCCCCTGTTTGCCCAAAACCTTTGCCAGGCTCGATTGTTGTTTTTTTGGATTGGCTATTAGATAATTTTTTCGCCCCATACAAACCCAAACCAGTGGCGACAAGTGGAGGAGCAGATACAGCAGCGACCCCCAAAGCTAATCCACCTAATGCACTTTTTAAAATTTTACTTTTTAGTCCTGGGATTCTTTTTCTACCTTTTACACCGCTTGAGCCGCGGCTGAAGGTTTCATCTCTAGCAGAAACTGTCAACCCCTCTCCTATAGTTACACTTTTGTTATACTTGTCCGAGGTGCTGTCGTGGTGAGATGCGTCAATTATAGTTTTCTCAATAACTTTTACCTTAGGGATAGCAGTGCTTGTTGAACCACTTGCTATTAATGACAAATTAAAACCTTTGACAGGCGTTTTGCCTTGTTCTCGGTGTTCACTATACTTCATACCTTCTAATGTAAATGTCTCCTTCCACTCGAGACCAAAAGTGCCAAATATGTTAGTTAATAAATTTTCATATAATACTTTCTTTTCTTCATCTAACACTGGCCCATATGATAGTTTGGGCGAATCTTTATATAAATTAAAACTACTATCCATTGAAAAAATAAATAACTCATCCTTCAGCCTTGTGTTATTAAATACCAAAGAATAAAAATTAGGTTTTGGCGGCGGTATGGGCGTCTCGCTTAATTTAATATTTAGCCTGTGCGATTCGGAGGGAGGGTAAAATCCCGTAAATGGTTTGACGCTATCGGATTTGCAATCAACAACATGTTCCATTAATTTAGATATGCCCGGTTCAACGCCAATAACTAAATGCTCAAGAAGGTCACCTGTGAACGGTTTACAATTCCCCGATAAGTCGTCTTCCGAACTATATTCCAGATATCCTTCTCCAATTTTATTTATTTTTTTTATTTTACCTATATTAATTGTCTTATTAAATCTTACATTCATACCTAATCTATACTTGTCCAGCTCTCCAGGCCTCACACACATAACAAGTTCTGTATCATTTATAAAAAATTTGTGGGTTGCATTTGCAAGGTAGTCCAGCTTGATGGAGTTTGGGGGTGCAACTCTGGCCACGGTCGTTCGCGGTATCGTTTTTGTCTTCATCTCCTCGCCGTCATTACTTTTAATCTTTAAATATAATGTTTTATAAGTTTGTTCTACTAATATGGGTGAATCTTCTGCTAGTTCGCCTTCATTTATAGGTTCGGCGGGTTGTCTATTAGCAAGACTCTGTTTACTCATCAATAAAAATTTATTAAATTCTGTATTATTTGTAAAATCTTGAATTACTCTAGATGTATCCATTAATTCATTTGAAGATTCGGAAGTTTTACTTTTATTTAATATACCTTTGGTATAACTCAGGACAGCATTTAAATTACTTATAGATATACTATCTAATTCACCATCACCTGGGTCGCCACCTTCATCAGATGGGTAATCTTCTCTTGTTTCTTTCAAAAGATCAGGTGTTTCGATTTCATTAAATGGAGCCAAACCTATTGTCTTCCTGTAATCATTTAATTTACCAATAACTGTATCATATTCGTCTTTATTACCCCGGGCTTGGTCTATTTTTTCTTTTGGCATGCCATATTTTTCGGCGGTGTCATAAACGTCTTCCATTTTATTTTTACCTGATTCATTGCAGATTTTAATCTGACCATTTAACCACTCTACCTTTTCTGTAAAAGCATCAACAGCTTTTTTAATAAATTCACTATAAGTTCGGTAGATGCTACTATTCCCACCGCCTTTTAAAATATAATAACTATGTTCTTGTTCTCCATAATTTGTTGTAAATGAACCAATTTCATGAAATAATCCTGTAAAATTAGCAGTCCACTCTGCTTCCATTAATTGTTCTTTCTCAGATTTTAAATAAGTTCTTAATTCTTCTGAATAAGTTTTATAAAATAATTCATCTCTTAAATATTCAAACAATTTAGCCGGATCTGAAGGACCCGGTGTATTTCTCTGTGCTTGTTCAAAATCTACATTATAAATATTTTTCCTATTAGCAATTCTTTGGGCATTAAAACCTATTTGAAAGTTGTGAAAATAATCATCTCTATAACAATGTACTACATCTTCTTTTATTTCTTCATCTTTAATAAATACCTTTGAGACAGCTGGATCCGTTTCACTGTCCAGCTCTATCCGTAAGTCTGATGCTATCGATTTTTGATTGATATAAAAATATCCTTCGTCCCCGTCCCCCCTAAAATATGATATAATTGGGAATTCATCGAGTAAACTTTTATATGTAGCATGCGCAGCCCTCAACTTCTCGTCGGCGTCTTTGATGGCAGCATCCCCGTTCTTGTCTGAATCTAGGTCGGCGCGCTCATCCAACTTCTCCAAGTACGCCACCTTCGCCGTCTGGATGCCGCCGTAGTAAGTGTTATCCATTTGTCTCAAAGCCGTTACCGAGCCTTCTAATAACTTAACGCGCCCCTCAAGGGATTTAATGTCTACCTCATTTTTTATAATTCTTTTTAGAATATTTATATTTGTTCTGAGCGGCAATTTCTCGGTCAAAATCACAGGGGGTTCTTTTTTTTGCCGCATCTCTAAATCCTCCAAAAATACCAAAACTTCGGCGTGCGGCGCGCCCCGCCATGGGTTCTGCCATATGCGCTCTATCGCGTCTTTCGCGCCATTCGTCCCCGCGGTCCCGAGAAACGCATCCACCCGAGTCTTGTCATCGGACTGACTCGTCAACAGTGGGGTCAAGACGCCCTTGGCAGATTCGAGTAGCGTGCTGGTCAAGGTTTGGTTCCACTCCTGTACAAGAACCCAGTCATCTCCGCCGAACCCCCTAATCTCGATTTTACCTTCCCAGTCTTTCATAAGAGGGGTTACAAATTTAAAAACCATTGGCAGGTCTGACAGCTCCTTTTTTTCTATATAACATTTAGTTGGTAACATAGTGTGTTTTTTAGGACCTCCTGCTGTTACATAATCATTATATGCTGCCGAGCATGAATCTCTTTTATAAAGTATTTTTTCATCTGGACCATATCTTAATTCAATATCACCTATTAGATAATTATGTATTTGGTCACTAATTTCATTACTACTCTCTTTTATTAATTCATTTTTATCTATCATTAAGTAATGTTTAATAAGTTCACTATAATTACTAAATCCGGAGTTTTTAAAACCTATACTTATACCATTTTCAAAATTAATTAATAATTTATCTCCACCACCCCCTCGATGATAAAATCTAGGTCCTCCTCCAGAGGCCGTAAAATGTAGTCCTGTCCCATGTCGATCGGCGCTGGCCGGCATGTGGATCATCAAAATTTGCTGCTTCAGCTCGGCCTGAGTGTTTTTAAATTCGTTAAGGCTCTTTTGTAGCTGTGCTGACCTTTGTTCGGCATCGTAAATACGGGGGCGGAGGCTGCTTTCGACCTTATCTGTGTGGCTCCGCCCTTCTGCTGCGACGGCGTCGATTGCCACCTTTAGTTCTTCGACTTTTTGGTTCACCGCATCTGAATGGTCCTGCAGCGCGCCGTTGAATTTTGCCTCAGCCTCAACCATATTTTCATTCCTCTGCCCCTCCAGCAGCTGTATTTTACCCTCCAGCACCTGAACCCGCGCTTCTGCGGCTCCCATGTCCTTCGTCAATGCGTCTGCCTGCCCTTTTACGGAGGCCGTGGAGGCCCTGTCGGCATCAATTTGTAGCTCCATCTGGTCCTTTTGTTTCTCTAATGCGTCTACCCGCGCGTTTGCGGCTCCCATGTCCTTCGTCAATGCGTCTGCCTGCCCTTTTACGTCGGCCGTGACGCCCCTGTCGGCCTTAATTTGTAGCTCCATCTGGTCCTTTTGTTTCTCTAATGCGTCTACCCGCGCGTTTGCGGCGTCTACCCGCGCGTTTGCGGCGTCTCGATCGCGGCCTCGCCGTCGGCGTTCTCCTTCGACCATCTCGGTCCTTGCTGCCTCTAATCTATCCTCCAGCTCGAACCTTGCCGCCTCTAATCTATCCTCCAGCTCGACTAGCTGCTCTCGATTAGCTAGGGAGTCGCCTACAGCCTCCTCCTTCCCCTGCTCAATTAGCTCGATGAGACTGTCTCTTTCTGTCTTTAATTCAGTTGCCATTTTGGCGGCCATTTCCTCATATTTTTCATTTATTTGCGCCTCCAGCGCCTGCCGCTCCACGTCGTCCATATCTCCTCTCCTCTCCTCTCCTCTCCTCTCCCGCGCGGCCTCTATCTTCTTATCCACGAAGGAACCTATCTTCTTGTCCAACTCCTCCTTGAGCTGTGTTATTTCCTCAGCCAGATGTGCCCGCACCTCGGCGTCGCCTTCGAGCACCATCTGACCCACATTCTGCATCTCCGCCGCGGTCTCCGCCGCGACGTCATCCATCTCCTTGCTCAGACGCGTCTCTAACAGGGCCAAACGCTTATCCTGCGTCTCTTCCATAGCCTCCCGAATAATAACCCACCTCTCGTCGGCTGCCGCTGTTGCTTCTTCTAACAATATTTGTATCTCTTCGTCGGACCGGCCGGCGTTAACTAAGATGAGGGCATTGAAGGTCCCCATGTCCTCGTTGTTACGCCTGAGTAAATTCCCAATAGCATCCGCCAACTCACCCATCAGCTCCGGTCTCGGGTCTTGCTGATTTTCAAAATGTGTATACCACATGCGCAACTTTTCGACCAGTTCTAATACGGCATCACTCAAGGCCGCCACCGAGGTGGTGGTCTCGGCGACGCCATCTTGGAACGTCTTCAACGCCAGCCCATCTTGGCCCCATGCCTCCCTTTCTTTCGCTATTTCGCTTAGAGATGTTAAGCTGGTTTGATGGTTCACCCACGCTTTATTAATGGTTTCAATTAAGGTGCCCAGGTTAAGTTTGAGGCCGGCCGCCGTGATGGCGGCAAAGTCCAAGGGGTAACCGCCGTATGAGACAGGGCCGTCCGACCCATTCGCTCCATTCCCTTCCCCTCCCCCTGCTTCAGTACTTATTATCTTCTCCGCGTACGACCATTGATCTATATTCCTCAGGGCGGCGTCTATAACTTCGTCAAATTTACTGGGCGGGCGGTCGGGGGGGCGCGGACATTTTTCAAAAAGCTTCAGGCCCGCCTTAATGTTTGGCATTTTGGAAAGTGCAGCTGTCCTATCCTTACGATCTGGCATGGCCAATCCTCTATTAATATGACAAAACCTGTATGTGATCGGGTCCACCCCCTCTGGGATGAGCGGGGCGGTAGGCACGGCGGTCAGACCTGGAAACAGCCGTATGAACTCTTCAACGAAAGTTTTCATAGTTTTTTTGTCCTCATCCGATACCAACTGTGAACTACTAGCCATCTATATATATATATATTATTATAAAAAAAAAATATATTATTAAAATATAAATGAATTTAAATTGTGACTGTAAAACTGTAACCTTAATAATTATTTTAGCATTAATTTTGTTAATATTAATGGCGACTTTATTTTATAGAGTTAAAAATAATGTTGATGAAAATAAATGTGATTGCGATAATTAAAAATTACCCCAATGGTATTTTATGATAATTAAAAAAATATTTAATATTTAAGTATTAAACAACTATAATTAAATAAATATGTCAATGAAAGGCAATAAAGGTTTTATAAATCACGGCGCCACCTGTTATTTAAATTCAGCATTACAATGTTTATCACATATAGATATTTTAAGTGATAATGACTTTAAAAATCAAATTATAAAATATAAAAAAAATGAGACCCCATTATTAGATGAATGGTTAAATATACAAAATCAAATGTGGACGGACGAAGGTAATAACTGTATAAATTCTAGTAATCTAATACAATTATTTATTAAAAAATGTGAAGATGAAAATATTTATTTTGAATCATTTAAACAAAACGATGCATCTGAATTTTTAAATATTTTTTTAGAATTTATTCATGAAGAAATTTCTAGGAAAATACATATAAATATTCAGGGCACCGTAAAGAATACCTTAGATAAATTATATCATAATAATTTAAAAATATATGAAAAACATTTTAAAAGTAATTATTCATATATTATAGAAAATTTTTATTCAAGTTTATTAAGTTTAACTCAGTGTCCTGAATGTAATAATACTACAGATAACCATGAACCATTATCTATAATAACTTTAACTTTAAAAAGTGAATATAATTCATTATATGATTGTATAGATGAATATGTAAAAAAAATATCATTAGATGACGATAATAAATTAAAATGTGAAAAATGTGAAAACTATGTTAACTCAAGTAAAAAAATAGTATTTTGGGACTTGGCACCCGTGTTAATTATTTTATTGAAAAAATATAATAATGAAAATGGAATAATATCAAATAAAATACAATATCCAACTAAATTAGATATGAATAAATATTGTTTAAATTATAAAGAAAAGCCTACAGAATATGAATTAAGTGGATTAATTATACATAATGGTGGAATAAATTCTGGGCATTATTATTCTATATGTAAAAATACATTAGAAAATCAATGGAAAGTTTATAACGATACACAAGTATTTGATATAGATGAAAATAAATTATTTAATAATCATCCTTATTGTTTATTCTACAAAAGAGTTCAATAATATTCTGCATCAGCATATTCATCTTCTTCTATATCTGAGTTATTTTCTAAATCTTCAAATAATTCTATATTTTTATAAATGAATTCTATTAAATCAAGTGAAGTTTTGTTTTTATTAAAAATACTATTTGTAAATCCATATGATATTTCTTTAAAATCTATAAATAAATCAACAATATCAGAACAATATTTTAGATCAAAATACTCATAATTTTTATTGAAAATTATATCTGAATTATAATTATTTAATATAAAATTATCATATAAAAATATAGAAAAATTTTTAAATAAAGTTTCATTATCTGTATTTAATTTAAAATCTGCATTATTACTGCCAATAAAAAGTAATAATTTATCAAAAAATTTATTAATCATTTCATTATTATTATTTATCCAAATAATATCCATTTATATAATTATTTAAATTTATTTATGAAATATTCTATATTATATTTAATATTTTCTAACGAATCATTTGAATCGATATATAACAATTTACTAGTATTTTTGAATTGTAATTCTCCTTTTTCAGATAAATGTTCCATATTTTTAATATGATCATTATAATTATCTGGATATAATTGTTTTAATCTATTCAATCTAGTTACTATATTAATATTCAGAATAATATAAATCCATTCTCCGTCTTGTTCTAATAAATCTAATTCATTTTGAAATCTTAAATCATCTATAATACAATGTTCTTTTTTAGTCGTTTGCTTGATAATATATTTTGCCCATATATCTGGATCAATATCTCTCATTTTATCAGCAATATTAATTAACAAACTTCTATCTTTTAAATTTTCATCCATATTAAATAGTTCATGTGCAATATCTTTAATTTTTTTACCAAATGAATATATTTCGAATTCATTGTTAAAAGTTTTTAGCAACTTGGCAATAGTTGATTTACCGGAACACATTGAACCTGTAATAGCAAACTTCATTTATTTACTAAATTTAATTAATTTTAAATATTAATTAGATTGTGGGCGCTGCTGCTCCTGCTACTGTGTTACCACTGGTAGTAAATCTAATAAATACATACATTAAGCCCGCAATAACTAATATGCTAATTGGCTGAAATAAATTATATAATAAATCAATAATATTATCAAATAAACTCACATCTTTTTTATCTTCATCTTTATAATCTGTTTTCCAACCTACATATGGAGCTTTCGTGTCCAAACTAGACCTATTGGTATTTAATCTATTAAATAATTCTATAAATAAATAAGAATATGCTATAATAAATAATATACCCGATATAGTTCTTACATAGAATTCAATATGTTCTCCATCTGAAGCAAAGTGTCCAGATCTGAATCCATCCAATAATGTAGAGTAACCAAATATTAATATAGTAAATGGTAATATGTTATTTAATAAATCATGAAATGTATCTCTGGCTCCGATGTCTTTAGCTTTCTCTGACCTATAACCTTGTCTGAATAAATACAACCATACAAATTCCGCGGCCAATGTTAGTATAACATATAAAAATGTCATAATAAATACATGTTGATATTCTAATGTTTGAAATTTAACCATTATTAATGCAACAAATAAAAACATGGCATATGTGTATCCCATTCTAATTAAATCATTTATAACTAATTTGGTAAATATGGTACCAGAACCATTCGAACTAGTTGAGGATGACGGGGAAGGAGGAGGAGGCGCGACGGGGGCCGGGGCTGCAGGCGGAGGGGTTGGGGGAGGTTCCTGGGTTGGGGGAGCTTCCGGGGTTGTTTGGCCTTCCATTAAAATCATTTATATAATTATAATATAAAAAAATATAAAATATATTATAATTATAAAAATGAAAAAAACAAATATTAGAATTAATAATAATTTTTTAATTAAAAAAAATGACCAATATTTTTTATCTGATATTACTAATCAAGATCAGTGGATAAATACAGATAACCTTGTTAACCATAAAGGTAAAAACGTTACAAGCAGGTTCCTAGAATTAAAAGAACAGCATAAAATTAATTATAATGTAAATTTTATTACAGAACAATCAGGCGGATGACGCGGGGTGGTAAATTTAAATCAAAATGGAGGGTGAGCTTCCTTCGCGATTGGCCAAAAAGGCGGCGCATGAGGCTCTAAAAAAAACTAAATTATTAATAATCTCTTATATATTTTACCATATGATATAAATATTTTAAATTTGAATTATTCAAATATAATATTATTGAAAGTGTAAATATAACTATATAAAGGATTATAAATAATATATTAAAAATGAAACTGCTAATTAAAACTGACAATGAATATCTTAAATCATTATATACAAATCATCAACATTATAATCCAGGTGATAGTGGATTAGATCTATTTTGTCCAGAAGATATAATTATTGGACCGGGTGAAACAATGAAAATAGATTTACAAATTCAATGTGAAGCATTACATGATAATATTGAAAATAATAATGTATCATATTATTTATATCCAAGGTCATCAATTATTAAAACTCCATTGCGTTTAGCAAATTCTATTGGAATTATTGATGCAGGATATCGTGGTAATATTATTGCTTGTGTTGATAATATTAAAAACTATGAATTTAAGGTAGAAAAAGGGAGTCGATTATTTCAGATATGCGGACCCACATTAGAACCCATTGAAATTCGAGTAATAAATGAATTATCTAATTCACAGAGAGGTTCTGGAGGATTTGGTAGTACTGGTTAAATAAATTTGAAATTTGATTTTATAAAAAAATTTAATAATAAAAATAAAAATTAAAAATAAAATAAAGATATAAAATAAAAAAAAAAAAAACATGGACAAAAATTCTTCAAATGTAAACAAAAAAACGATTAAGGGTTTAAATAAAATGTATGAACAACTCAATATCTTGGAATGTATTCGCAGTGAAATGAGATATTTTAATTATGATGGGAATGATGAAATAATCGATGACAATATCTTTAAAATGAAGGAACTTTTGGACAATATGTATGGACTATCAATTCAAAAGAAATGTGGTTGGACTGTATTTAAGCCTCACAATATTGAGCAACCCGATACACCGCCCCCTAATACCCCTGAAAATAGAGTCAGACCTTCTATGACTACTCCCCCAGGTGCTCCTAGAAAAAATATCATAAATGAAATTATTGATTATGAGTCGGAAGACAGTGATTATGATGCTTCTGATAATACAGGAAGTGATATGTCTATCGTATCGGATGAAAATAATGACTCTGTCACAGATACATCAGATGATAACTATATTAATGATGAAGAAGAAGATGCGTATCCGAGAGGGCCCCGATTTAGAACTAACTGATTTCTCAGATAGTGATTTTGAAGAAATAACTAACTAACTAACTAATTTTATTAATATAATAAATACTGTTTTATAATATTTTTTTTAATTTTATAATATTTTTTTTAATTTTATAATATTTTTTTTAATTTAATAATATTTTTTTTAATTTAATAATATATATATGGATGAGACGGAATTACAATTGAATAATGAATGGAAGAAATCGCTCGACCGACACATGCAATTTACAGAGGCAAAACCCTATGGCGATTGGGTGAAGGAAAAAGAAAACATAATTATGGAGGAGGTCGATGAGGTGGGTGTCAACGGGAGGGACGCAAAGGAGCAGCGCGCGGCCGCCTTATTTGATGATATCATGACGGAAGCCAGGATCTCCGGCGACCCGGCCCAGATATGGAACCGTGGTTTTGAAAGGCTGAAGAAGGAGGCGGCCGAATGGGTGGGGGGGGTGGCAGGCTATACAGATGATGCCCGATGTAATGCTGCAGAGACAGAAAGGTTACGGTTAAAAAGTGAAATTTTGAAACGAATGGTACAATATACTAATATACCAGACAAGTTAAAAAAATATGTAACATTTTTTGACCCGGGAAGGGATACCAAGCCGGACTTTCTTCAACTCCTAGGCGATTGGACAACTAAAGGGATGGACGGGACGGCCGACGGTGCTATTCAAGCACTTGGTGCGGCGCGAGAGAAAATGATTCAAAATTATAAACAGTTGACCGGCTCCCCAACTATCGAGGGGACTTGGCAATCTTTAGAAAAAACGGAATGTAAAAAAAATACACCCGCGCAAGCCGGCTCCTTGCAATCGGAGGGAGAGGAGAGTATCCTCCCCCCGGCCCCGGCTGCGGCTTCTCGTCATCCGGGGCCGGGGGGGGAGGGGACCGATGTTCATCCATCCGTGGAGGATGAATTGGCTGAGGTTACCACAGACTCCGGGTGTCTTTGTTCTGCTTATGGTGGTGGCAAAAATAAAAGAAAGAAGAATACTAAAAATAAAAGAAATAAAAATAGTAAAAAAAATAGAAAAAAGTATACTAAAAAGAAAAATACTAAAAGAAAATATAGTATCAAACAAGAAAGTAAAAAATATTATAAAAAAACTACCAAAAGATCTAATAAAAGATCTAATAAAAGATCTAAAAAAAAAAATAGTAAAAAGAATAATAGAAATAGATAATTTTAATTAATTTCATTAATACAGTCTACAATATTAGTTTCTTTAGTAGGGACCCATTTATTAAATTCTTTATTTAAATAACATTCAACATTAACATCTTTTTTTACATCTGTTAAATCTTTTAACCATTTAGATGTTTTAATATTTGGAATAGACGCATAACTATGTTTAATTAATGAACTCTTTGTTTCATTATTTAGATATAATTCATATATATCGGGTTTCAGTGATTTAATAATTCTAAATGAAATATTATTTGATTTCCTATAGTTGATTTTTTTGTAGTCATGATCATTAAAGAAATATAATATTTTAGCATATGTACTTTTTAATGGAATAAAGTAAAAGCCTCTTACTCTATAATTTAAACGAGGAATAAAATCATTAATAATATTATCAATATCACAATAATCAAAATATTTTTTAATCATTATTGGACAAATATTACAAAATGAATCATCAATATATTTATTTGTAAAAATTTCATTTACAATATTCATTCTTTCAATAATTTGTTTATTGAAAATTGATGAACCATTATGAGAATATATATCTCCAATTAATAAGAACCATTCATCCTCATTATTTTTTAATAGTTCAGTTTCAAATAGTGTGCCATTAAAGATATCTTCATTAAATCTATAGTGGACAAGAAATATCTTAGGATAATCATATCCGTCTTTAATTTTTTTATCGATAAGAAAACAATAATTTACATCATTAATTTGAGTACAATATAATAAATATGGGGAACCAATTGTTTTTAAACATAAGATATGTGGATTATTAAAATTTTTTAGGAATTGTTGATTAAACATTTTAGCATATCTTGTTTTATATGTAATATTTGTTTTATTAAACATATCATCTAGGATATGTTTTTTGAGTTCATTATTAGTGATATTATCAATTTCTTTACTACAGAAACTCGTTTTAGTAAGTGATTTTGAATCCATTTTATATTATTATATAATTATCTTTAATATTTATCAAATTTAAAATGCTATATTTAAAAATATAATGACTTTAAATATCAATGAACAATATTTATTGCAGAAATTGTGGAAGAAGAGGTCACAAATTTAAAGAATGTTTATACCCCAGATTAAGTTATGGGGTAGCATTATTAAATGATAATGATGAAATAGTTATGATTGAAAGAAAAGATTCCATATCATATATTGAATTTGTAAGAGGTAAATATAATTTAGAAAATCCTGGATATATTCAATTATTATTCAATAGAATGAGCGCATTGGAGAAAGAAGTTTTATTAAATAATAAATTTAGTACATTATGGAACAATTTATGGTATAGTAATATAAGTTCTAAAAAAGATTATATTAGAAGTTTTTATAAATTCAAGGATTTAGACATATATAGATTTGTAAGTAATTCGACTATAAATTATTTAAATAATGAATGGGAAATCCCAAAAGGTCGGCGTAATTTAAATGAAACAGATTTACAATGTGCCAAAAGAGAATTTGAAGAAGAAACTAATATTTCACCAAATCAATATACTTTATTAAAAATCGAACCATTCAGTGAAGAGTATATAGGTTCTAATAATACAGTTTATAAAAATATTTATTATGTTGGAAAAATAAAAGATAATAATTATAAATTATTAATTGATAAAAAAAATAAAGATCAGATATCTGAAGTTAGTGCAATAAAATGGTTCACAAGAAATGAGTGCTCAATAAGAATAAGAGATTACAGTAATTATAAACTAAAAGTTGTCGAAGAGATATTTAATTTTATATATAGTAATAAAAATAAAATTATTTTATAATATATATATTAATAATGTCTAAAGTGGATTTAGTTAAAATATTAGATCTAGACAATTTTACTTTGAGAAAAGATAAATTTACCAAAGGCGAAGAACTCGACTGTATAAAATCTATATCTTGGAAATCATTAGATAAAATTAATAAGAGAGGTGATTATATAAATAAATTAAATGAAATTAAAACAAATCCAAAATATGAATCATTTATTCAATTATATTTTCATGCCGGTGATATATTTCAATTTCAAAAATATGGTTTACTAAATTCTAGATTATTATCTTATCCACAAAAATCTATACCTATAAAAGGCCGTGAATTGTATAATGGATATAATTTAGATACAACATATAAAACATTTTTATATTTATTTGATAAAGTTAAGAAAGGAATATATGTATCTATTAAAGATAATGAATTACAAACATATTTACCATTTAGTAATATACATTATAAAAATAATTGGGCACATGTGTTAAGAGATTTGAATCCACAATTATTAGATCATTTGACATCTAGATATCATAATGTATCGGATCCAGACTTTTGGTATGCCAATAATTGTTTTTTCTCTATGAATAAATTAAAATCTACATCAGATGATGGAAAGGGTCAGGGAAAAGGGGACGGTGGAAAAGGAAAAGGTAATAAAAATAAAAATAAAGGTAAAGGCAAAGGTAAAGGCAAAGGCAAAGGCAAAGGTAATAAGGGCAAAGAATATTTACAAGAAGGTGATAAAACAGAAGTACCCTTTAAATATTTCTTAAAAAATTTACTAAAACAGATGAATAAAAAAGGTAAAAGAATTAATGATATGGATTTCTTTTTTTCACCGAGGGATTTTCCTGTATTTAGAAAAGGTTTGAAAGAACCATATGATAAGTTATTAGGTAATAATATTTTAGAAAAGGAATATCGACATGAAACTTATACGCCGATATTATCACAATGTACTAATACTGATTTTAATGATATACCAATACCTACTCAAGATGATATGATGAGAATAACAGACGATATTTATCCAGATGATTGTAAAAACAATCATTCAAATGAACAAAAGTTTGAAATGGTTTGGAGTAAAAAAATAAATAAGGCAGTATTTCGTGGTTCGGCTACCGGGTGTGGTATTACTGTTGGCACTAATATGAGATTGAAATCAGCATATTTATCTGCATCGTATCAAGCGGGCGGTAAAGATATATTAGATGCTAAATTAACATCCTGGAATGCCAAACCAAAAGCCGATGCCGAACTCGGTTCTTTTAATAAAATAAATTTAAATAAGAAAGGTCAATTTGAATGCGAAGGTGGTATTAATATTGATGCAGGGGAACACAATTTTATGAAATTAGAAGAACAATCTAAACATAAATATATATTAAATATTGATGGACATGTAAAAGCATTTAGATTAGGTAATGAATTAAGAATGGGTTCAGTTGTATTATTAGTAGATTCAGATTATATTTTATGGTTTCAAGATAAATTAAAACGTACTGATACTGAAAAAGGAAAAATAGGTGACTATGTTCCTGTAAAATCTGATTTGAGTGATTTAGAAAAACAAATAAATTGGTGCATTGAAAATGATGATAAATGTGAAAAGATTGCTCAGAATTCTTTAGATTTTTATAATAAATATTTATCCAAAGAAGGTATGTATGATTATTTTTATAAACTATTAAATGATTTAAGTAAAATAAGGAAGAATCCTACTGTAAAAAAGATAACTGATAGGAAATTGAATATTTGCGTGGCATATAGAGATCCAGGTGATGAATATAGAAAAAGACAATTAGATATCTTTAAAGAGCAAATGACTTTGATATTTGATGGGAGAATTGATTATCATATTTATATTATAGAACAAGAAAGTGATAGAAAAAATTATGATGAATTACCAAAAGAACTTAAACAAAAAAATTCTAAAATGGCAAAATTCAATCTGGGTATTTTAAAAAATATAGGTTTTATAAAGGCAAAAGAAAAGTATTCTGAAAAATCACATTATATATTATCAGATGTTGATTTATTACCAAGTAATGAATTATTAGAAGATTATTTAAGATATCCTGAATCAGGAGCGGGGGGTGGACCTATACATTTAGGAAATAAAGGAACCAGATATCTAGGCAATTCTGATAGTTTTTTGGGTGGCGTATTATCTGTAAATTCAGAAGATTTTATAAAATCAAATGGATATCCAAATAATTTCTGGGGATGGGGTGGTGAAGATGATGCTTTAAAGAAAAGATTTGATATAAATAATATAGAAATACAAAGACCCGAAGGATCCGTAATAGATTTGGAAGAATTAAGTTTGGATGAAAAATTATCAGATTTAAAGCAAAATGAATCAAAAGAATATCTAAAAAGAGAAAAATTAGACGAGGATAAAGATAATTGGAATGCGAATGGAGTAAATAGTTTAGATGGATTATATAAAATTATGGGTGACCCAGAACAATATGGTGGTTCTAAAAATATATCTCATTATAAAGTTTATTTAAAAGCAGGTGATGAAGAATTATCCGAATCTATTAGTAGTTTATCGTCGGATTCACCTGAAGAATCATCTGAATCTATTAGTAGTTTATCGTCGGATTCACCTGAAGAATCACCTGAAGAATCATCTAAAGAACCATCTAAAGAATCATCTAAAGAATCATCTAAAGAACCATCTAAAGAACCATCTAAAGAACCATCTAAAGAAGATTTATCTGAATTACTTTTAGATAAACTATATGAAAAATATGAGAAATGTCAAATAAATATTAATAGTGACATTGATAAAGAACAAAATGAAAATATTCAATTACAAATACGCATGGAGGTAGATAATAGAGACTTGGACGATGATCAATTAAAGGAGTTGGAGGGAAGAGATTACTTATCATATCCAGATTATAATAATGCAAGTTTTGTTGACCATATATCACAAAAAGCAGAATTTAATTTTAATAAAATAATATTAAATAAAGATAATCAATGTGATAATGATGAGTTTGAATTAGCAAATCATCAAAGATTATTAAAGAATTTTATAAATAATAATACCCCATATAAAAGTTTATTATTATTTCACGGAGTGGGTGTAGGAAAAACATGTTCGGGTGTGACTATTAGTGAATCATTCAGAGATATTTATGTGAGAGATAATAAAAAAATAATTATAGTGAGAAAGGGTGGATTAAGTCAAGGGTGGAAGGATACAATATATGATCCTGAAAAAGGTGAAAATCAATGCGGAGGCCAAGAATTCATAGATACAATAAAAATAGGAGATAATTTAAATTATAGGGATAGCAAAACTATAAAAAGAGAACAAAATAAATTAATTAATAAATATTATGAATTTTATCAATATGGAACATTTTCTAGTAAAATAAAAGATATTTTAGCCGGTGTAAAAACGGATGAAGACATTAAAAAAAAAGTTAATAGATATTTTTCAAATAGATTATTAATTGTAGATGAATATCATAATTTAAGAGAGGATTCTAGTAATCTATCCGATAAAGGTAAAAAGAAAAAAGGTAAAGAGACACAAACAGCTTTGAGGGATTTATATAATGTTATATTATATTCTACAAATTTAAGGATAATATTTTTAACTGCAACCCCTATGTTTAATAATGCAACAGAAATATTTTTATTACTAAATCTAATGTTGTTAAATGATAATAGACCTTTGATAAATGAACCGGAATATACTAAAGACGGATTAATAACGGACGATGGAAAAAAATTAATAAATAAAAAATGCCGGGGATATATTTCATATTTGAGAGGTGAAAATCCTATAAATTTCCCTATAAGGTTATATCCTAATGATAAATTAACTATTAAACCAGGCGATGCACCCCTATTAGATCTATTCAACAGCCGCATAGAACAACCATTAAAATTTTTGATAACTTATAAAAATGAATTGACGCTTTATCAATCAGTAATTTATAAAAAATATCTGGATATATTTTTGAGTACAAAAGATTTAGATGGTGATAGAGAATTAAAAGTAGGTATTAATAAGCAGTTGCCACAAATATGTAATATTGCTTATCCATCAAAAAATTCGAAAAATATTGGAAAAGATGGATTTAATGAAATATTTACAAAATCAGGTAAATCTTTTAAATATAAGGCAAATAGTTTTAGCAATGGTAAACCTATATTACATTATAAATATATTAATAATGTATCAATTAAAATAAAAAACATATTAAAAAATATAAAATCATCCGAAGGTATTATATTTGTATATACAGGATATATATGGTCAGGAGCAATACCATTAGGTATGGCATTGGAACATATAGGTTTTAATAAATTTAATGGTAAAAATTTATTAAATAGCAAACATAAAGATGAACCGTTAAATTATGATATGAAATCAAAAAGTAAGTTAAAAGAAGGAAGTGATTTTAAAATGGCAAATTATATTATATTAAGTGGAAATGATATAGCCTCTGGAGATAATGATAATGAATTAAAAATATTAAAATCAGAAGATAATAAAAATGGTGAAAAAATAAAAGTTGTTATTGGTTCTTCGATAACTGGTGAAGGCATAGATTTCAAAAATATTAGGGAGATACATATAATGGAACCATGGTACCATTTAAATAAATTAGAACAGATCGTAGGCAGAGGTATTAGATTTTGTTCTCATTCGATGTTAGAGAAATCTAAACATAATGTTACAGTATTTTTACATGCTGCAGTATATAATGATCAAGAGACTATAGATCATTATAATTATAGACTGGGTGAGAGGAAATCAGTTGAAATCGGGGAGATAGAAATGATACTCAAAAGAAATGCATTAGATTGTTATTTATTTAAGGGAGGGAATGTAATTAAAAAATCAGACGTATCCCCTATGAAAATGATAAATTCAAAAGGATCCGTTAGTAATGTAACTGTATTTGATAAAGAATATACAAAAATATGTTCTTTTCAGAAGACGTGCGACTATAAATGTATAAATGCAAATAAAAAAAGGTTGGATAAATTAGATGAGAGTAGTTTAAATTATGATACATTCAATTTAGATAATTTTGATGATATTATCAAAAAACTTTTAAATTATTTGAATGAATTATATCAAAAGAAAAAATACTATTCATTAAATGAAATTATAGATCATATTCAGGAATATAAAAATATTAATAAATATATTATTTATAATTCATTAAAAGATATAATAGATAATAAAAAAACAATATTTGATATTAATAAAAATAAAGGTTATATAATTTGCAGAGGTGATTATTATATATTTCAACCATTATTTAATAATGATGAGAGTATTCCTATGTTTTATAGAAATACTATGTTGAAAAATAAAACATCTATTAATATTAAAGATATCACTTCAGTCGTTGTAGACGAATCTTCTAATAGCTCACCCATAAATAAAATTAATGCTCTAAGTGTTTCAGATGGATTATTAAAAGGTTATGAGGAATTTATAAAACCATATTACTTAAAAGGAAAAGGTACAAAACCAAAAAAAGTAATAAATGTATTAGATGAGTATGGTCTATTAAAGCCAAACGACAAAAAATTTAAAACTATATATTGTGAATATTTATTAGATAAATTACCATATAATAAAAGAAAAATATATATAGAATTTCTATTAAATAATGACAAACCTTCTAACGATATATCAGATGAAAATATGACCAAGGATGAAATAAATACAATAGCATATCATTATTTTTCGTATAATTTTATTTATAAAAAAGGTGGTAAAAGATCTTTATTTACATTTGAAGGGGAACCTGATGGATATTTTATATCTAATGAATCTCTTGTGGCAAAGGGCAAACCTAAAAATACTGAAATTATTGCTGAAGAAATTAGGAAATCATTAGAATATTATAGAAAAGATGATGTAGAATATACTAAAATAGATATTATAAAATCAGATGTAATGTTAAAAACATATAAAACATGGATGCATAGTTATTGGGATGCGAAATTAAATCCCGTGTGTAAATTTATAAAAGAACCAGTGTTAGTTAAGGTGCTCACCAGTGCCAAAAAAAGTGAATTAATAGATTTTATTATAGATAATTTAGATGATAATATATTATTCTCTGAAATATTACAAAATAAAGATATATTGGACAAAAACTCCATTAATGATTTATTTAAATTATTAGAAATAATGTTCAGAATAAAAGATAAAGATTCAAAAGGTATAGATTCAAAAGATATTAGGTATTTTTTACCATTTGATTTAATATATCATAAATTAAAATAAATTTGATATTTAAAATATAATAAAATTATATATATATATATTAATGTTGGTATCAGAAGAAATATTTAATGATACTATTTCGCTATTATCTTCCGATTTGAATAAGGATATTGACAATATTATTTTAAATAAATTAACAAAAAAATATGCCGGATTATGTAAAGATAATAGTTACATATTAAATAATTCTATTAATATATTAAAAAGATCATTGGGACGTATTGAGACTAATGATAATATTAATTATATAAAATATGATATTTCATATAAATGTAATACTTTATCTCCTCAAAAAACTAATATAATAGATTGTTATGTAAATAATATTAATAAAATGGGTATAATTGCTTATATAAAAATAGATGATGAATATAGAATTTCAGATAATAATTTTGATAATAGTCCATTAATTATTATAATACCAAATGATATAATTAATCAAGAAAATATCAATATAAATGATATAAATATTGAACAAAAATTACAAATAGAAATATTAGGTACAAGAATTAAATACCGCAATGAAAAAATCCAAGTTGTAGGTAAAATAATAGAAAAAATTTAATATTTATATTATGGAAGATAAAAAAAAATTTATATATACAAATATAAATAAAATTAAATATCATAATGAAATAATTAATTATATAAAAAATAATGATATAAAATATACAGAGAATACTAATGGTTTTTTTGTTAATATAAGTTTAATAGATGAACATATTAATAATATTTATAATATATTACAATATATTATATTTAATAATAATGAAAATAATGAAATGGATTATAAAAAGCAAGAACTAATTGAAGATAACAAAATTGTCAAAAAAATACACCAAAAATTAAAATATAATATAGAATTGACAGAATTTACAAAAGAAGATCAAGATAAAATAATATTATCTAAAAAATATAAATTTGATAATTAAAGATAATTTTATTTAAAATATAAAATGGAAATATTTAATGATTTGAAAAACAAAAAGTGTAATTATTCATCTAAAATTGAATCAAATAAATATACTCAATCTAATTGGACAGGCGATAACGAACAATCTGTAATGAAAGATACATCTAATCATATAATGGAAACTGTTAAAAATGAATCACTTCAAAATGCTCTTGACGAACAAATATTGAAAAGTGTTAAAAATGAATCACTTCAACATGCTGTTGATAATGAATGCGTCAAATATACAAAACAAGTAATGATTAAAAAATATAAAACTTTATATGAATTAATTTTATCAATTAAAGATCATAATTATACAATATTAGAAGAGAACGAAAAAGATAAATATGTATCTGAACAAAAAATATTATTATGTTCTAAAGTGGATGATGAATATGAAACTTATAATTTCAATAAAAGAATTTTATCGAAATCATTAATATGTTCTAATTTACAAAAAAATAAAGATAATCTATTATCATCAATATTATTTTATAATGATTATTTTAATATTAATTTAATAATATGTCATGATAATAAATTTTATAAAACTGGATTAAAGAATTATGATAATATTTATATTAAATATACTAAATATGGTTGGGTCATTATTAATATAAATGTAGATAATATTGAATATGAAAATATATTAGATTTTAAATATGGTATTGAATTAGATCTAAAAACTAATTTTATATATAATCAATATCTCAAAGCAATATCTAATTACAAATCAGATGAATTAATTAATATTTCTAAAGAATTAAATATTGATTTATTAAAAGTTGATGGAAAGAAAAAAATAAAAAAAGATTTATATGAAGAAATTAATTTAATTAAATTATATAATTAAATTAATTTAATTTATATTAAATATAAATTAAAATCTAAGTTATATTATAAAACATGGAAGGAATACAAACGCAAATTACAGCAACCGAGCAAAGGATCGCAGCAAGTACGGGGAATATAGAACAGTGGACTGCTGAGGTGCAAGAATTAATAAGGCAAAACGCGCCAAAGGCACAAAAAATGCTTCTTGTTAAGAAAGTTTCCGCAACAAGAAAAGCGCGCTCAATCTTGCAAGGTCAACTCGCACAATTAGAGGATGCACTATTATCAGCACAGTCTGGTGAGGTTGCAGTCGAGGGTCGTGCTACACAACAGTTGGTCGACGCCTGTGCGCAATTGGCACGCAATGCTAGTAAAGACCCTGCAGTGAATCCATATTTTTATAGCAGAAACGAATCCAAACCAGAGCATGCCGAAGTTGCTCACAAACGAGCGTCCATGCGGGCAAGAGGTAAAAATCCGGGTCCATGGACCTCCTCGTTAGATGCGCATAATATGCGAAGCGCGGAGCAGGAAGAAGGCGCTGACTCTATATTAATAGGTGTGGAGGCAGAAAGAGTCGCAGCGGCGCGTGGGCAGAAAAAGAAGAGACGCGGTAAGAAAGGAAACCGCAGCAAAATGAAGAAATCTAAAAAAAGTAAAAGTAAAAGTAAATCAAGACGCAGACGCTAAATTTTTTTTTTACTACTATTTGTAAATTTGAATATTTAAAATTATAAATATATTAATATATTATATATGGAAATCTTATCAAAAAATAAAGATGTCCTTGATTACTTTAATACAGCAATATCTAATGATGATAATAATATTGAACTAGAAGTTATATTTGGTTCATTTCCTAGAAATAATCCTATTAATAAACTAATATTTAAAAAATTGTTAGATAAATTAAAAACAGACTTGGGAGAACCTATATCCATATCTACAAATTTAGATATTAGAACTAAATTAGGTAGTAATGTATCTAATACAAGATGTAGTATATTAGATCTGGAATCTATTAAAAAATATTGTATTACAAATTCATTAGAAAATTTATCTGAATCTTCTGTAATAATTATACAAAAAGAAGATTATAAAGATAGTACTATCAAAAATAGTAGAATAGTCAATGAAGAATATAATTATAGAATTAATTTAAAATCTGAAACTAATATTGATTATGACCTTAAACAAATTGAAAGATATAATATTGACCATAATACTAAACTAAAACATTATAGATATAAAAAAAGATATAGTTTTATTACTAATGATAAATTATTTAGAATAGATTTATCTGTAGTAAAATCTACACAATATGATAAAAACAAATCTACTTATAAATATGCTAAAACATTTAAAGAAGCAAATATTTTAAATAATCCTGAGGAATATGAGTTAGAAATAGAATATATAGGTTCTACTGAAACTAAAGATAATGGAGTTTATTATATTAATGATTTCTATAATAAATTAACATCTAATATAGTTAATCCTGTATCAATATCGGGTACTGTATCCAATCCATTAACAATAGATATTAAATTACCCAACAAGCGTAGTGTGTCAGATACACCTGAATTATCTTTAATGCCAGATATTATAACAGATTTGCCTCCCATTTTACCAGAATTAAAAGATGAATTAATGGGGAAAAATGTAAAAATAAAAGATACATATGACAAAAAAGAAATTGAAATACCCGAAAGTGATATATTAACTATTGTTAAATATAGTAAAAATTATCTCAGAAAAGGTAAGTATGTTCAATTACAAATATCATCTGATTCAAAAAAAATATGGGTGCCATTAACAGAGATATATAGTGATCACTTTAATATAGATGACATAATATTGGGTGCATATTCTGATATAAAATCAGGCGGCGGTAAAACTGATGAGGATGATAAGAAATTATCATTCAAAGTAGAAAAAAGAGACTTATTATCAGAAAAATGTATTGAATTACTTAATAACCATATTAGATATTTATTAGAGATTATTCATGATACTAAATTAATTTTATCAAAATCTGAAAAAGATACTATTATAAAAAGATACAAATCAATCAGTAACCAAACTAAATATTATACTAATTTTGTAGCTCCTCAACCTATTACATTAAATTATGAAAATTTACTATTATCAAACGATATAAATATTTTAAAAGGATATGCTGTAACTGAAAAAGCAGATGGTATCAGATGTTTATTGTTCATAACTGAAAATAAAGGGTATTTAATAAGTTCTAAAATGGAAATTATACCTACTGGATTAAAATATCCTGCTGTAGAAGGAGAATGGCTATTAGATGGTGAATATATTACTAAAAATAAAGATGGAGGTGATTTAGATATTAATTTATATATGATATTTGATATATATAATAATGGTACCCCCAAAGGTACCAATCCGGTTCATATGGATAAATGGATTGATAAAGATGCTAAAAAACCATCCAGATTAAATGCATTAAATAGATTTAGAGATTTGATACAAGATGAAATAAGAGATGATATTTATCATATAAGAATTGGTATTAAAGAATATGAATATGGTTCTACAAAGTTAGTAGATCGCAAAAAAGATCCAAAAAAGTTTGAATCTCAATTTAAGTCAATATTCCAAAAATGTAAAAATATATTAGATAAAACTGATAGTTTTGAATATTATATTGATGGATTAATATTGATGCCCACATATTTAGGTGTAAAAGGAACTAAATTAAGTCCTGCACCCAGTTATATTGGTGGCAGATGGGAATACAATTTTAAATGGAAACCACCTGAAGAAAATACTATAGATTTAAAAGTATCTACTGAAAAATTATCACAAGGTTCAAAACAAGATAAAATATATACTTTTAATGATGAAGATGGTATATTAAAAACATATAAAAAATTAAATATAATTAATGGTTATAATGAAGAAGAAGATTTAGGTTTAGATTTCTGTATGAAATTATTATCAGGTGATAAACCTTCAAAAGAAAAGACAAAAATATTTAATCCACCAGGTTCTGAAGAAAATGTAGGTGTAACAAATGTAATATTACACGATAATAAAATGTTATGTTTAAAAAATGATGAGGAAATAAAAGATGGCGATATTGTAGAAATGAGATATAATAAAGCTGGATTGAATGGTATGGTTTGGGAATTATTAAGATTAAGAAATGATAAAACCGAACCAAATTATAAAACTACAGCAGATAATGTTTGGAAAACGATAAATACTCCAATCACAAGTGAATTGATAACTGGACAGGCACCATATAGTGACATCAAAATAAAAGAAAACGTTATGTTAACTGGTGATACAGGATACTATATATCAAATAATAGGACTCCTGAAACAAACATTTTAACTAAATTACATAATTTCATAAAAACTTCATTTATTAATGGTATATGTTCTACATTTAATAAAAATATTCAATATATGGATTTATCTTGTGGCAGAGGAGGAGATGTGGACAGATATGTAAATCCAAATAATAAAATTAAATTTGTATTTGGATTAGATGCAGAAGATGTTAATGAAGCATGCAGAAGATATTTCTATAAACAATCAAGTAATAAAGCAGTATTTATACAATATGATACTAGTAAGAATATAAAATCTATTGAACAAGAAGATGTTAATGGTCATTCAAAAAATATGATCAACATATTATATGGTTTAAAAAGTTCTGACCCATCCGGATACAAAACTTTCTCGAAAGAATATCAAAAATTGGCAAGAAATAAATTCCAAGTTGTCAGCAGTCAGTTCACATTACATTATTATTTAAAAAATAAAGAAACATTTAATGGATTTCTTACTAATGTTGAAGAAAATATAGATAAAGGTGGATATTTTATAGCTACATTTTATAATGGTAATAAATTATTTAATGAATTAAAAGATAAAGAAGGTATTGAATATATAAATAAAGCCGGAGATAAAGTTTATGAAATTAAAAAGAAATATGATATGGGTGATTTTGAATACAATAGTGAAGATACTAGTAATATGTTTGGCAACAAAATTAGTGTTTATATGGATTCTATTGGACAAGAAATCGATGAATATTTAGTAAATATGGATTTCTTAATCGAATCGTTTAAAAAGAGAGGTATGGAATTGGTCACCCCCAATAAAAAATCTAATATATTTAATAAAACGAATTTTGAAATAGATGGTGTTGGATCATTTGAAAAAATAATAAATAATCTTAATGATATGTCCAAAAAAGATAAATTATTACAAACTAATTATAAAGAATCAATAAAAATAATAAAAGATGATAAATTAAAATTATTAAGTGGATTAAATGTATATGTAATATTCCAGAAAGTTTAAATTATTTCAGGTTGAGGTAATACAGTTTGTTCAAAATTATAACTAATAAATGTATTTCTTTTTTCACTTTGTTGTTTAACTTTTTCGCTGTCGAAACAATTAATGTTACCTATTAAATATAATTTAGTTTTTCCTCTAGAATATGCAGTATAATTAATATTTGAATTTAAGTAATAGTTATTTTTACAAATATATATTACATTATTAAATTGTAATCCTTGTGATGAATGTACTGTTCTACATAATGCCGGCTTGAAATCATAATCACTTAATACTACTTCTCTATTATCTTCTAATTTTACTAAATATTCAAACTTATTTATTTTACCTATAATAATACCATCATCACCATTGTATATACTTTTGGCGCTATAATTATTATTACAAATAATTATAGGGTCTTTCATTTCATATTTTTTCTGTGATTTTTTTTTATTATATAAATTTCTAGTAAATTTTGAATAATCTATACAATCATCATTTTTTTGAGTTATAATTTGATATGTTTTTGGATTATTTTTATCTAAATTGTATGGCATATATCCTTCTGATTTTAAATTATTTAGTAATTTTTTAAGTTCATTATCTGTTTCATTATTATTGTTTGTAAAATTAAATGATATATCATTATTATATATTTTAGTTAATGAATTTTCTTTACCATGATCTAATGTCCATCTAGTTGAATTATCTAAGATTGTATCACAAAATCCTCCAATATCACCTTGTGTCCTAAAATTTTTAGTTAATTTTGTTTTTACTATCTTATTGCATGATATTAAATCTCTAAATGGACATCCCACACCAATTGGTAATAGTTGATTATTATCACCTAATAATACTATATGTAAATTATCATAATTAATACAAATATCTAGAAATTTACTAAAAGTCACTAAATCAACCATACTCATTTCATCGATTATAATATATTTTACACCCTTATTTAGTGATTCATTTAATTTACTAGTTACCTCTTCTGTATCATATACTAAATATTTAGATATAACAGAATGTATTGTATCAAATGAAATATTATCAGATAAATTAATTAATTCCATATGACCTTTCTTTTTGGCCGCGTGGGTTGGTGCTAGAAATATTATATTTTCATTATTATCAATGTCAATTAAATATTCACATAATTTATTTATAACCCAAGAAGTTTTACCGCTGCCACCTTTCCCTATAATGCCTACTATATTATATTTCAATATTGAATTTATAGATTTTAATTGTTCTTTTGATAATTCGGAATTTCCATCATAGAACTTTTCAAAATCATCATTTGTTAAATTATTAAATTCATATTTAATATCTTTTAATTTATCAATATTTGTTTCCAATAATTCTTCAGCAATTTTGTATTTTTTTAAACTAATTTTACCACCATTGCTTACAGAAATACCGTTTTGTTTCCTAAATTCCTTATTAGATTGTAATATTTCAAAGAATTTATTTTTATTTAAATGATATTTTTCTACATTTATTTCTTTATCTATATGATCTAAATCTAAATACACATGACCTTTATAAGTACATATATTCTCTAATATAAATAATATATACATTTTATGTCTAATATCGCTTTCATATGTCCACCATTTATTCTCTAGTGAAATTTTATCTATTGTTATAAAATTAATATCATATTTTTCTAATAATATAGGATTATCTTTCAATTCATTGAATATATTGTTAACTTTATGATAATATATATTTTCAAAATATTTATTTAAAATAATTTTTTTATTTTTTAAACTAGTATTTAATTCAGATAATTCTTTATAAAATGAATGTATGTATTTTATTTTAGTATTATCATATTTTATTTCACTAGAATATTTATAAAATTCTTCATCACGATATTCTTCATATTCAAATAAATATATAATTTCTTCTAATAGGTCTTGAATATTAGGCAGTCCATATTTAGTTCCAATATCACCTAACAATTTACTCATAATTTATATTAAATCTAAAATATATAAAATATTCAAATTTTTAAATAATATATTTAAAATAAATAAAATCCATTATTAATTGGGATATCATATTTTTCACACCATTCTTTAGAATATTTTACCTGTAATTTTATTCGTTCATTAATATTTCTACAATCGAACTTTAATATTTCATTAATATAATTTATTTGATTTTGAACAAAGACATTATTATATTCTTTTATAATATCTATAAATTCAATAGGTATTTCTATATATAAATTATCTACATTATTATAATATTTTGATAATATATCAATTATTTCTTTATTAAATCCTTTGAAACCTTTGCACACTATATATTTTTCCGAATTAGATATTCTACTGACAGTAGGTTTATAAATAAATACTTCATTATAAGATAAATATAATAAATATAATAATTGAATAGTTTTATGATAAAATATATCAAATACTTTTAAAATAAATATTCCATTTTCTTTTTGAACATTCAAAGCAATATATATTTCTGAGTAAATAAGTTTATATGATAATAATTCTTGCTTATTATAATCAGTGGAATAATCAAAACCTCCATCAGATGTAACCAACTCACATTTTTGTGTATTATTAATAAAATTATCAGATGTTTTTTTATTATAAATATCTCCTGTATTTTTGTATTTATTTAAATTTATTTTAGAATTATTTAATAATTTAGAGCTCCAAAAAGGTATTTTTCTATCATTTGATAATAATGTTATGCCAAAAATAGTTTTAATATTTTCATCATTTAATAAACAATTTATAAATCCCCCAGGACCTTCTGCTATACATGCGCAATATTCTAATTCATTAATATTAAAATCTTTAATTATTTCATGAATTTTAAAATAAGATCTTGAAACTGGGATTATATCCGCTATATTTTTAGATTTATTAGATGAAGTATAAATATATTCAAAATCATTTTGTAATTTTTTGAATTTGTCCCATTTATTTATATCAACAATATCAATTTTACATTTATTTTTATATAAATTATTTAATAAATTTTCATCAATACAATTATATTCTTTAATATTGAAAACTTTGAAATATAAATCACCATTATAAATAATTTTAAATGATTTCATAAAAATAATAATAGAATAATTTTTAAATATTAATTAAATGGAACAAGAAGCACAATCTAATTTGTCATCAATTGACATATATGATTCATTAGTTCCCATGGGATTACTTGGTACAATATTATTAAAAACAAAATTACCATTTAATTCTTTTTCATTATCATATTTCCACGATTTATATACATTCCCACCTATTTCATCATATGTAAAACCACTGTTGGATTTAATTAATTCATCATCATGTATAATAACACCTACCGAATTTAATACATCACTATTATTTTCCATTAATTTATCTGGGATTTTTTGTAATTTATTATTAAAAGTACACTCGAGTTCATTACCATTCAATTTACAATTTTCAGGCAAGACTTTTTCTTTGAGGTTGATATATTTATTATTTTCTGAATTATTATATAAAAAACCTGTGTTAGTTAATTGGTTACCAAAATCACTCGGAGCATAATCAGGATATTTAGTTAAATATTCATCACTATCAGCTTTGATAAGTGTGTCCTCGGTGCCAAATGATTTTACTAACCCATGATAACTAAAGTTTCCAGGATCTGCATCCATAGTATCTTTCTTAATATTCGACGGATCAAAATATATTTGTTCATTTTTATAATAATCAAAACCATTATCTCTAATTATTTTTAAATTGGGATCATTACTTAATAAATTATCACTATTTGTATTGAGTGGACTATACCCTGGTGATAATGGTTGACTAATAGAGGAAGTCATTGGATCAGGAAAATTATCATATTCTACTTTGGGTACAGGTTGAGCTTGAACTAATTTGTCAGAATTATTTATAGATTTTTTAATACTATCAAAATGTTTAGTAATATTGATATTACCAACTTTATTCATTATACCATTTAAACCGTCCTTACTCTCCACAACATTTTGAAGCATAAGCAAAATAGTAAAAGCTAAAAATACTAATAGAATGATATTCATATTATATTATATTATAACATAAAAAATTATTATTATTTATTAAATTTTTAGATTCAAACTCTAATGTTGCATATCCTAAATATTTTTTTAAAATAATTTTTATATCACTTATTATATTTTCATATAAAACATATTCCTCTTCCAAGTGTATTTCATTAAAATTAAACGGTTTACACTCATCAATATTATATTCTTGAATTAAATATTCATTATCATATCTAATATTTTTATCTATAATTTTATTAAATTTAACATTATTTTTATCAGATATTATTTGAATATTATTAATCCAATATTCTTTCACATCACTTTTTAGATTTAAACCATATTTTTCTATTAAATATGATAATTTATTCAAACTTATTTTACTATTATAAAAATTGCTACTAATTAATTCACAGTAATAATATTTATACATTAACCAAAAGTGTTTTCAGAAGTGTATGTTATATATAAAAAACCATCTTTATCTTTATATGTATTATATATTTCGTTAATATTTAGTGCATTATTACATAATATATTATTAACGAAAACAAATAGCGCTTCGGTTGAATCTAATTTAATTCTTTTTCTAATAACATACATAAATTGTCCAAAACTCATATCTCCAGGAACTAAAAATTTATTTTTATCGATATCTTTTATTTTAGATTTTAATCCTTTTTCAACAATAATTGGGACTCGGTCGGGATATTTGTCTAATATTTTTGCAGATTCAGTAATTCTTTGATTTTCAGATTTAGACTTTTTATAGTTACTCATTTATAATATTTCATATATTTATTTTAATTATTTAAAAAAAAATTATCTAATAAAGTAAAAATATGAAAAATTTAGTGAGAATTAATATTGATGGTAGTATGAATGATTTAGAATTATTAATAGAAAATAGAAATATTGTAAATATATTAAATAAGAACTCTAATACGAAAGGTAAAAACAATATTAGACATTTATATTCATGGACAAAAGATAATATAATAATAAAATGTTATGGCTGGTATGATGGAAATCCTGATTGTATTAATAAACATGAATTAATACCATATGGTTCCTCTAAATTTCTCGAAGATGATTCGTCTGCTATATTATTATATGGAGATATATATTTATTATCCTTTTATGATAATAAATCTGTAGATTTTAGTGTATCAGATTACGCTAATTTTTATAATGAAATAAATGAGGGTTTTGATGATTGTGATTCGGATGATGATGATACAGAGGAAGAATATCATGATGGAATCGATAATGAAGATAATGATTATAAGGTAGAAGAAGATGATGAGGAAGATGAATTAGATTTTGAAATAATTAATACCAGTGATAGTGAAGAATTAGAAGAAGATAAGACAAATTATTAATATTTAAAATTTGATTATTATATTATTAATAATTATAATTAATAATGAGTAATAATATTAATGATAAATACCGTAATAAATGTGTTACTAAAATTAATGAATATATGAATGATGAAAATTTATCAAGAAATATTGAAAAAGGAATATATAATTATATGATTTCATATTCAAAAGAAAATAATATCGCTAGAAAATGGGATAATCCAATATTCTTTAATCTATACTTTTCTAAAATTAGATCTATATGTTTAAAT
>Ga0206128_1000727_pt1 | contig 35754 bp, 29 predicted proteins | sample Helgoland_Spring_7_FD_148601 | JGI IMG/M metagenome (GOLD analysis project Ga0206128, IMG submission 148601) | Pelagic subsurface seawater microbial communities from Kabeltonne, Helgoland, North Sea - Helgoland_Spring_Bloom_20160426_1 | ecosystem: Environmental > Aquatic > Marine > Epipelagic ... | reverse complement strand
CCGGATACTCTATCAAGATCCCATTCGTAAAACTTTTGCATCAGCCTTTTGGTGATTTTATAGGGGTGACTTTCGACTACTCCAAATTCAGGTCTTTGAGTCTTTTTCATCCATTGTTTATAGATAGATAATGATGCTTCATATTGCTTTACAGTAGAAGCTCTAACTCTAGCTTTTTTACCTGTTCTTTTCTTCTCAAGACTTTCCTCAAAAACCATAAGAATTGTCATTGGAATGTCATCAACATTTGCCCCATTATAAAGGTCCCTTATGTGCTGTGCACTTTTGCAAAAACGAGTATCATAGGATTCAATTTTATGTTTAATTTCTAGGAGCTCTCTGTTTTCATTACTGAAATTTTTACCCTCAAACATTCCTCTTTTCCAATGAGTTTCGGGATCCATACAAACAATTCCTGTTTGCATTTTTACCGATGTTCCACTATAAGAAATGGTCGCATAAACTCCTCGCTTTTTTACTGAATCTTTATGAGACATTTTTTTTAAAAAGAAGCTTACACCGATCTTATTATTTATTACATTTTCCATTTTATATCAATTTAATTTTAAAAAAACAGAGTACTAGAGTACCAAATGAGTACCAAATAATGCGTTGTTTAAGGACTAAAAACAGTACATAAACAACACTTTATGTAATCATTCAATACAAAGATAATAAATAATGGTTAATAGACAACAATATTATGATAAATAAGTATTGAATTTGAATTATTTACTGTCAATCAAATCATTTGGAGCCATTCGAGCAATTACCTTTCATCGCTATTCAGTGGGTCAATTTTTATAAATTGATTAAATTTAATGGGTAAAGTTTTTAGTTATGATGAGAAAGCTATTTTTGTGCAGTCTAGCAAGTATTTTAATGGTCACTTGCAAACCTCAGGAATCCTATGACCTCATTATTACCAATGGTTTGATATATGATGGTACCACCAACGAACCTCAAATCAGGGACCTGGGGATCATCGGAGATAAGATCGTAAAAATAGGTCCTCTCCATGATAAAAAATTTATTCAGAAAATAGACGCTTCTGGTCATGTCGTTTCTCCAGGATTTATTGATGTGCATGCTCATGTAGAAGACATCATGAGATCTCCTGTGGGAGAAAGTGCTATCAAACAGGGAATTACTTTGGTGCTAGGAGGCCCCGATGGAGGGGGGCCTTCTCCGATGAAAGATTACCTGGATACTTTAAGCAAGTATGACCTTGGCATGAATATGGCCTATTTAGTGGGACATAATACCATAAGGAGACGGGTTATGCAAACGGACAATCGACCACCCACGCCCGAGGAATTAGAGGAGATGAAAGCCATGGTAAAAGAAGCTATGGACGCAGGTGCTTTCGGGATTTCAACGGGACTAAAATATGTACCTGGGTCATTCTCGAATGTAGGTGAGGTGATCGAGCTATCAAAGGTTGCTGCTGCATCAAAAGGCATTTATACCTCTCATTTGAGAGAAGAGGGTCTCGGATTATTGGAAGCCGTTCAAGAAGCGATTATGATTGGAAGCGCCGCTGATATTCCTATTGTTTTGACCCATCATAAGGCCATTGGTAAACCCATGTGGGGTGCCAGTGTTAAAACCTTGGCCATGGTAGATTCGGCAAGAGCCATAGGCTTGGATATCATGATGGATCAATATCCTTATACCGCCAGTTCAACAGGGATATCTGTATTGATTCCAAATTGGGCCCGCGCGGGAGGCCAAGAGGCCTTTAAAGAGCGTTTGGAGGATCCCGCAACCCGAGCACAAATTGTTGATGACATTATGTTCAATTTAGAATTTGATCGCGGAGGAGCCCAATTAGATGTCGTTCAGTTTGCATTTGTATCTTGGAAGCCTGATTTAAATGGAAGAACGCTAAAAGATTGGGCTATTGAAAGAGGATTACCAACTACTTTCAAGAATGGTGCTGAATTGGTCATTGAAGCTCAATTGAATGGGGGTGCTTCTTGTATATTCCACGCCATTCATGAAGATGATGTCAAGAGAATCATGCAACATCCGATGACCATGGTAGCTTCAGATGGTCGACTCGCATATATGGGTGAAGGCCATCCACATCCAAGAGCCTATGGGACATTTCCACGTGTTCTTGGTTATTATGTCAGGGAACTCGGCGTGCTTGAACTGCAATCAGCCTTGCGAAAGATGACCTCTATTCCGGCAGAAAGATTGGGGCTTACCGATCGCGGCTATCTCAAAGAAGGCATGAAAGCGGATATCACCATTTTCAATCCTGAAACGGTCATTGATAAAAGTACTTTTGTAGACCCACATCACTACCCAGAAGGTATTGAATACGTCATAGTCAATGGACAGTTAACCATACAAGAAGGTGTATTGACCGAAAAAAGAGGGGGGCGCGTGTTGAGAAAAGGTAAATAATTTGAAGAAATGAAAAGGCTTATTTTATTTTTTTATGTTTTAGTTAGCTGTACCGGTATACTAGCGCAGCCGTTCTTCAATGCGGTAGATGAAAAATTAAAGACATTTGTTACTGCCACTAAAGTACCTGGTTTGAGTATTTCAATTTCAAAGAAAGGAGTATTGATTTATTCCGTAGGTTTCGGATTTGAAGATGTCAAAAATGAAATCCAAGTAGATCCAAGTCAGACAAAATTTCGTATTGGGAGTATTTCCAAAACTTATACCGCAAGTGGATTGGCGTTATTATATGATCAAGGTAAAATAGACATAGATGTACCCATTGAAAACTACCTGCCTGCTTGGCCAAAAAAAGCATATTTGATCACCTTGCGTCAACTTGGCGGACATTTGGCCGGTATTCGCCATTACCAAGGGCGTGAATTTTACAGTTCACAAAATTATCTAACAGTAACCGATGGCCTTACGATATTTATGAATGATTCCCTTATCAATATTCCGGGAACAGCGTATGCTTATTCTAGTTATGGCTGGAATCTAATTGCAGCGGCCATGGAAAAAAAATTAGAGAGTGGGACCACTTTTCTTGGGTTTATGGAGCAAGAGGTTTTTGAGAGACTCAATATGAAGAATACCATTGCTGAGCATATGAAATCCAAAATACCTCGAAAAACGAAGTTCTATGAAAGGGAGGGCGTCGAAGTAATCTCGGCCTCCTATGTTGATAATAGTTATAAATGGGCGGGAGGTGGCTATGTAGGAACTACCGAAGATCTTTGCCGATTTGGGCAGGCACATATGAAAGCAGGTTTCTTGATGCAAAGTACGCTGGATGAGTGGATGGAATCTCAAAAGACACGCAATGGAATAGCAACTGATTATGGTATAGGTTGGCGTACTTTTAGAAGGGAAAATGGTGAAATCTATTTTGGACACAGTGGGAGTTCTGTGGGGGGAACCACTTATTTTTTGATACATAAAAAAACTGAAACTGTTTTGGCAATTGCGGCCAATCTTAGTCCTTTAAACTATGAGGAGCTACCCTTTGAATTGATAGAAATGTTTATTGATATCTAGGAATAAGGGAATGGGGTAGCCATGAATCAACCAAGCGTCTCAGAAGCTTTAATAACCCCGATATATGAGGATGCCATGGGAAGTATTCTAACAAAACAAACAGATGAATCAAATGCGTTTATTAAGACCGTTGATAAGCAGTATCCAAAATTTGACATATTGCATGCATAAAATAGCAGCCCTACTTATTCTCCTCTTTTATTGGTCGGTATCCTTTTCGCAGGAGATCCCAAAACCTCAGGTACTTATTATCACTACCGGGGGTACCATAGCGAGTAAAACGGAAGCACCATTGATCGAAGGCCAAGAACTTATTCAAGCCGTACCCGAGCTAAACCAATACGCAACGATTGAGGTAGATGAGTTTATCAAGCTTGGATCTTCAAAGATGACCCCATCGATTTGGCTTCAATTAGTGAAGCATATAAGGGCCGCTTTAAATTCTAATCCCGAAATTAAGTCGGTCATCATAACCCATGGCACGGATACAATGGAAGAAACAGCATTCTTTCTAAACCTCACTCATCAAAGCAATGTGCCCATTGTTTTAGTAGGTTCAATGAGGTCGTCTAATGAAATCTCTGCCGATGGTCCTGCCAATTTAATCAATGCAGTGCGTGTGGGCATCTCTCCTGAAGCCATTGGCAAGGGAGTCATGGTAGTAATGAATGATAACATAAGCGCTGGAAGGGATTTATTGAAGATGAATAATAGAAGAGTCGATGCATTTCCTTCGACAGAGCTCGGTTTTATGGGATTTTGTGATCCAGAAAAAGTAACTTTTTATCGTTCTCCCATCAAGCTTCACACGGTAGAAAGCGAATTCAATGTGTATGACTTGGATAGTTTGCCCAAAGTAGATATCGTCCAAGACTTTGTGGGATTAGATCCAAACATTTTGACTTATTTCACAAATCGTCCAAACCAAGGATTAGTAATCAGTTCATTTGCTGGAGGTCGCATGAGTAATGGTTTTGGTGAGATACACTATTGGCCCGAAACTCATAAACCAATTGTAATTTCTTCCAGCATTAAAGGCGGAAGGATCATGGGATCAAATTCTCAAGGATCACCCATCATTATAGCAAACGATTTGCCATCAAACAAAGCTAGAATTTTGCTGATATTATCTCTTACCAGAACCAGTGAGATTAATAAAATTCAGGGCTACTTTAATAAATACTAAACGTTAGAGAAGAAAAAAAGAGCAAAAATAATAAACAGTAAATGATAAAATGAATCATCTTTCATCTTGAGCAAGCTGTGTGCCCATCTCAGCATCTCATAAATTATCTAAGGGCATCGGACGACTTAGAAGTCAAGTCTAATTGTTTACTCTATTTGAGCTTAAGACAATCTGCTCCCCTTTGCTTATTTCTTCAGCAATACCAAATTTTGTCCAAATGGCATGAAGAGTAGAAGATGTTATTAACGTTATAACCTATTCCCTCACCAAGTAAACATGTTCCTGAAAATCACCTTGCTCATCAAAGTTGATCAAAACCCCATTTTTCAATAACCAAAACCCCTTATTTTGAAGTTGAACTTGGTCATTGTCAATGTCTTCAATGATGAGTTGATTTTTTGAATTAAGGTTCCATTTTAGGTTTTCAACTTCCGTTTCAGTGTCTTCGATAGGGCTTACAATGGTCAATATCAATTCATTATTTTTTTGAAAATTAAAAGTAACCCTGACTTCATTTATGATTGAGAACTTCATTTCTGAGATACCTGAGATCAGTACGTTTTCGATAAAACTGTGATCATCAGCGGCTTTTTTGATTTCTTCTTGAATGTCGATATGAAGTTTCCATTGACCATAGAGGTCTTTTGGGCTTATTTTTTACTGAGAAAAAGAAGGGTTCATAATAAGGATCGAGAACAAACAAAGTAGAGAATATTTTTTCATACTTATACATACGTTTATAAACAGAAAAAGTTTAAATGAGGTAACGGATTGCATGCGAAGTCCAAGAGGGCTGATAATTAGCGCCTCCTGATTTCAGGAATAAGATCTTTTTTAAGGGGTACTGAGATGGCTTATAAGAATCAGGTAAGCAAGAAATGATTACTGCGGGGCGTGTGAGTTATTCCTCTGTGATCGAGAAGGGAAGCCAGGTCTGGGTTCGGTAAAAAAAGGCAATGTAACCCCGTACTTTTAGGGTACCCTCCTCTGATAACCACAGCTTACATTGATACTCACTGCCGCTTTCGGGATCTAGAATAGTACCATCAACATATTCATTTGAAGACTTATCAAAGGCCATATCTTGTATGATTTCCATACCAATGATTTTTTGTAAATATCTAGAATCATCAGGATCGCAGTCGTCACATACCGGATCTGGATCATCTTCCAAGCTTCTTTGGAGCTTAATGATCTTACCCGCATAACGATCACCCACCTTATAAATTTCTACAATAGATCGTTCTTTTTTCGTTTCATCGTCTATGGTTTTCCATTGACCAACAATTTGTTGCCCAGCCGCAGAAAAGGTGAATAGCAATAAAATTACAACTAAGATTTGTCCAGAAAAAGCGCCTTTAGTACCCATATTTACCTTTGTTTTTATCAAAATATTTTAGTAATTTAATATGATTTAGATAAATACCAAGGGCAAGAATAATTTGAGGTACTCATTTCAATTGGATCCTACTTCTCGAGTTTAGTGGATAATATCCGTATGAGCATTCTCGCGCGAGCCCTTGAGAGGCCACATTGTCTTAAAATAGGGTGCTTGAGGCCTTATAGATGACTTTATAAATGGGTAACGATCGGTATTTAGATAACTCTTAGTGGCGTCAAGTAGAGATATAGTTTAATCGATAACGCTGAAGCAATACCTATTACCCATACTTGTCTATTCAATGAAAGAAATAATTATTAGATGATTAAATCCTTTTTCGAAGACCTCTTGATTCCTTATATGTTACTCTTTGATCCTAACTTTGAAATCACCGATTAAAATGTCTTCTCAAGCCTTTAGGGAAGATCATTAAAAAACTGATATTTCTGCAAATAGTTCCCAATAAGATAAATGGCAATGACCAATAAGATCAGGTGAAAAAGCACCTTGAGGAAATAGAATTTTTCCCGTACTCACAATAAATACCTCCTTATTGCTTTTTTTATAAAAACGTAATAAAAATACCTTTTTTAAAATATTTTAAATGGTGTTTAATTGATTCTCTTCATAGATTTGTTATTGTAAGACAAACTCAATCGATGGGAAGCAAAGTATTCTTTTACAGGGATTCAATTAACATGGCTCTCAAGACTGACTTTACCTTGTTGAGATTTTAAAAGAAACCATCTACCTGATGGTTTAAGATAGAATGAACGCGTATTCGTTTATGTAATGTCATATTTCCTAGGAATACTTTGTGTGTCTTTGAATACTACGCTTTGATGATGATTGATCATTAGAAACGAAGTAGAAAATAGATGCTCTAGAAGAGCTGAATACAAGGGCTTTCATTTAAAAAAAAATGCAGGAAGACCAATTTGAAGATCTCTCTGCATTGAATAACGTATCCCTTCAGGTAGAAAGGGGGATGGATCGGGTTAATCTTTAGTTAGCTTCATCCAGACCCCTCCAATGATCATTGCGGCAAATGTCAATAAGAAAACAGCCGCAGCAGGTTCGGGTGCGAATGATGAAGGTACCCCCTGATCAAATGTATGGCCAGTGAAGGCAATAAAACTTTCTGCAACGGATGATATGCCCACGCCTTGAGATTCTAATTCTGATAACCTGAAGGATTGAGTTAATTGATTGATGCGCAAATACGAAAAAATATTGTAACCATAAAAGGTGGTGCAAAGCCCGAATAACGTTACCAATATTTTCCCTAAAGCATTGGCATTATTTTCCCTTTGAACCCTGACCAGTCTGAAAGTGATGAAGATCAGTCCGGTGAAGGTTAATAGATAAATCGCATTAGCGATAAAGGCTAATTGGTAATAATTTAATATTTCTAGTTCTCCCATTTTATGATTGCTTAAAATTTAAAAAAAAATAAATTTAATAAAAAAATATCAATGTTAAAGGTGGGGTGAAGTCTATTTTTATTTTCTCTATTAGAATCTACATAAAGTGGTTTTGATACTTATTTCGATCAATGAGGGCATTTGCCGTAGGCACCTGATTAGGCGACATATCTCTAGAATGAACCAGAAAATTCCCAGATCAAAAAGTAATGGCCTAAAAAAAAGAAAGCACCAAAGAGGTTAGACCAAAGACAGAAAGAGCTTGAAGATCCCTTAAACATCAAATATCATAAATTACTATGTATTAATATCTATTTAACTTTAATTTTGATTTAGGTTCTTGTATACGGTTAAATCAATCACTCTGAATGAATTCATCTAAGAGCGTAATGAGCTTAGGATTTGAGGAACGCATCACATCGGCGCTTACAATATTTCCATCGGTATCGATAAGTACAAATCTTGGAATCCCTTCAATGGCATTATCAGTGATGATGGAAGATTTCCAATCTCCATCCGCATACAGCTGAATACCCCGAAGATTTTTTTTATCTACAAAATTTTTCCACTTGCTTAAATCATCTATGGGAGCGATTGAAATACTGACAAAATGGATATTGAATTTTCGGTATTTTTCTTCAAGATCTTTGAGATAAGCAATCTCGCCTATACAAGGACCACACCAGGTGGCCTAAATATCAAGATAAGCATAACTGTCTTTTAAATCCTCCATACTAGTACCACCTCCATGATTGGTGTAATTAAATTTGGGTGCAGGGGCTCCTTTAGCCAGTTGCTTTACCTTATTGTATTTCAGTGTAAACTCTTTTTTATCTTTTTCATTGGTAGATACACTCATGATTCCTTCATATAAAAGATCAATAGTATCAAAGGATGGTGATAAATAATAGCTCAATGACTTCATGAGTCCATTTTTTATATGTCATTTTTCAACTGTAATATACCATCCAGTAAAAAAGAAATGGTATCATGATGATTCATGAGCACAGAGTAATTAATAAATTTAGATGCTATTAAATTCTGGTAACTTAAAAAAAATATTGATAGTCGAGACTGTTGTCATAATCTAATATTTTGCAAAAGAGCTAAAAGAGATTTTGAAGCTTTGAATTCTTCATTCTCTCTATAATAAGCATGTGATGATTCGTAATTATTCAGTAAAGTCAAATATTCATATTCTAGATTTTGAATCTCTAAATCATAAAATTTCATGTGGGTACTTTTTAATAAGTCCATTGACTGAATAAGTATCTCATTAATTTCCTTTAGTCATAAAAGCCATTTCTTCAAGAAGGAAGAGTTCTTTATAGTCGGGGATCAACTGTTCTTTTTTCAGTAATTTTTGCGTAAGATAATTGTTGGGTGGGGTACCTACACCTAAAAACTTTAAGCTTTCATCAAACTGCTCGACATTCAAACTCATATTTAAGTGATATCCAGGCTCAAAATATAGGGTTCCATATTCTCTATTCATAAATGAATAGTAGCCTGATTTAAGGAGGATGGTATCGAGAAAAGTATGGTCGGATGTTACTGTAATTTCATATTGGAAATCATCAAGGTTTAGAAGAAAAAGAAAGTGATAAGAATTATAAATTAAACAAGACTTGAGGGTAGCAATCAAAGATTATGGAGCAAGGTAGCAGTAACGGTGAGAATATATTTATTTATGCTAGCGATAAAGATTTGAATGCAGGTGATAAAAATGAGTATAGCAGCCACTTCGGCAGGAATGGCGCTGGGTACGCCTTGGGGTTTTGCCACTCCTAATTCACTGTCCTTATCAGATTCAAAAATAACCATTAAAGTATGGTCATCGGCAGCGGTACGCCGATTCGGTTGAAAGTAGAAGATGCTAATGATCCTACTTATACTTGTGAAACAGAAACCCAAACCACAGTTACTGAAGAATGGGAAGTATTAGTGTTGGATTTTGTAGATGAAGCACCAGTTACGGAGTTTTTAAGTATAGGCTTAGAGCGAGGATGGATTTATAACATGATATCTATTTTTTTAATTTTGGAACCGAGGGTACTACAGCCGGGGCAAAGATCTATTATTTTGATGAGGCTAGGTCGGGTGATTCGATGGGTGGAACTACTGATAATGAAGAGGCCATTTTGTATTTAATGAGCCAATCAATGATGATTTATCTCAATCCAGCTGATGATAGGATCCATATTCAAATTAATGAGTTTTAAGAAGCCATTATTTATACTTTATCAGGAAAGGAAGTACTCATTTCCAAAGGAAAATATATTGACCTCTCTGTTATGAGCGAAGGGATTTATATTATGCAGTTGGAGAATAAGAGCGGGCCAAGGGGCAGTTGATAAGTTAATAAAAAACTAGGAAGATCGTTGCATACAGAAATAATAGAGCCATATATTTGCAACTATATTATTTTTATTTTTATCTTACCCATTATTTCGATCATGAACCATTCTTAATAAATGAGCATACATAATCAATTGTTTGTTCACGATTGAAGTTTAATTTTAATAACAAAACCAGTAATGTATCTTAAATATCATGATCAATAAGCTAGCTACGATATTATTAAGCTTGTTATGCTTTGAAAGCTTTTCCCAGGAGCCCATAAAACCAATACATCAGAAAAAGGTTTTTCAAAAAGAGGGTAATATCTATGTGCAAAAGCAAATGCCGCTTTACCTTAAGTTCAGTGTAGAACCTGACGGGGAAAACTATAATTTTCATAGCAAAGGAACCCCTGATTTTGCCGATCCAATGTATTTGGATACGGAAGGAATAAACTTCATTCGAAGCAAATGGGCAGTAAACAAAGATACAAAGAGAACAAAAAGTCCTCAAGAGGAAATTTTGTATGAAATTTATGCTGATGGAATTGCTCCCACCTCTAAAATTAACTTTTCTGGAGCTCCTAGTTTCACCAAAGATGGAGTCATATATTATGGTCAAGGCTTGCAAATATCGTTATCGTCTAAAGATTGGATTGCGGGTGTTCAACAAACTTATTTTGCCTTAAACGGTGGATATCAAAATTACAATGTAAGTCTGAAACCTGATGTAGAAAGAGATTATACGATCTATTTCTACGCTACTGATAACGTTGGCAACGTCGAAAACACTCAAAGCATAAATTTTGTCTCAGATTTGAGCCCGCCGTCTACCTCTAAATATTTTGAAGGGAGAGTTCATGAAAGAAATGTTATGTCACCCAATACTCGTATCCTATTTGCTGGTAATGATGACTTATCTGGAGTTAGAGAAACTCATGCGTACTTTAATGAGGGTACAGATAGAATTATGGAAAAAATTAATTTTAAAAGCCTCGAGGACGGTGAGCATACTGTCAAATATTACTCAATCGATAACGTCGAAAATAAAGAGGAAATAAATACGTTTGACTTTTATCTTGATAAAATCCCACCCGAAACTGAAGTAATGATCACCGGTGACCGGCATAAAGCATCTAGTAACGTTAATTATGTCTCACGGAGAACTCTGATAACCCTCACTAGTGACGATAATAAGTCCGGAGTTGATGCAGTTTATTACCGGGTGAATGGATCAAGAAAATCTATATATGGTGACAACATTATTCTACCTACCATGGCTGGATTAGATACAATTAGTTACTATGCTGAAGATAGAGTAGGTAATGCTTCGAAAGAGGAACATTTATTTGTACACATGGATAATGATGCGCCTACGACAAACATTGAGTTTGGAAAACCGCAATTTTACAAATCACAAGTGTTGTATGTCACAAGTACAACAAAAATTAATTTCCAGCCATTGGATAATGGTTCTGGCATAAGTACAACTTCATTTGCTATTGATGAAGGTCAGAATAGTGAATATGAAGGAGAATTTATAGTAAATGGAGAGGGTATTCATTCGGTTAGTTTTTTTTCAACAGACAATGTTAACAATGAAGAGAGAGTAATAGTTTCACGCTTTCATATTGACAACACACCACCAGAGATAAACTACTCATTTAGTGTTGAGGCATCATCAGAAATTGATGATGAAATGGGTCGATTTAAATTATACCCTTCTTACACGGCAATGTTTTTGAGTGCCACAGATAAAGATGTAGGAACAGAAAACATTTTCTATTCAATTGATAGTGGTCCTTTAATGAAGCTCGATAACAGACAAAGTGTAGATCTTTCTGAAATTAATAGGTCTAACAGCAAGCGTCTTGTTCGATTAAAAATAGTAGCTGAAGATAAGTTAGGTAATAGATCAGAGAGAGAAGCTATTTTCTATGTAGATGGGGATTAATACTTTTAATATTGAATTTCACAATTGGTGAATTTCTTTTAGTGGACTCTTAGATTATTTCTTTTTCCAATATTATTAGGGGGAAGAGCATTTCCCGTATTGTCTTCGCTTAATCACAATTTCTGATGTAAGCTAAAATAACTTCAAAACGTCTATTGATGTTAAAGTTGTTTTGGTGAAATTGTTGAACAGCTGGAATTTTGAATTCACAATAATCTCATATAGATGAGAGAGTGGTTCATTCATGTTTATAAACTACTTAATGAATTTAGAATAAAAACCCTGAAGGTCTGTCAAGATTACTCAATATTCAGTGTCATTAGTTCTATTTTACCTTCTGATTTCTTTTTGAATAAACCTCACTAAGTAAAAGGTAATTTCTATTTATATCTTGTTTTTAATTTCTCACCTTAACTTTAAACTTATATCTTAATTGCTCTATCAATAAGGTAATAAAAACTTTATTCTATTGTGATTTCTCTTGGTTAATGGCAGCTAAACGATAGGTTGTTAGGTAAATTCTGTTCAATAAAAATTAATCTCGATAAGAACAAACTATTATAACCATTAAAAAATGATTGGCTGTGGTTTGAGTTTATTGTGATGGCTAAGCACAAATATTTACCACCTCACCTGTTGATAATACCGGGGTATTGATCTGTACGTATCATGAACGTTTTGAAAATAATACTTTGATTTTCTTTATTGAGGATTTTAGTTGCGCTCTACTGTTAGTAGCGACAGTTTTTGTCTTTTGAGGTATAAATGTTATCTTTCTTGAGAAATATAGGCTAAAGCTATGATTATATTATTTGTACGCGTTCAAGTAATTGACACATTCAATTAACCACCTTTTTATGTTTAAATCCCCATTTTTCCGACGAATTAGTTGGCTTCTACTTATTACTTGCGGCCTCTCCCCCTACATCTTAGATGCACAATCCATTGACCCAGTGGATTATCAAGATTTAGACTATCGTATGATTGGTCCTTTTCGGGCCAGTAGAACCGTAGGAGGGACTGGTGTGCCTTCTCAACCCAACATCTTTTACATGGGGGTGAACAATGGTGGTGTTTGGAAAACCGATGATTTTGGACGCACATGGAATCCGATATTCGATGATGCCCCTACCGGATCCATTGGGGATATCGCCGTCTCAGAGAGTCAGCCTGAGGTTCTTTACGTGGGTACGGGTGAAGGCCTACACCGTCCAGATTTAGGTGTTGGAGACGGTATTTTTAAAAGTATCGATGGGGGAAAAAGTTGGATACATATCGGATTATCAGATGTACAGCAGGTAGGTCGTGTGGTCATTCATCCTACCCAACCAGAACTTGTTTTTGTAGCAGGTTTGGGACATCCTTATGGTTCCAATGAAGAACGGGGCGTATTTAAAACGGATGATGGAGGCAAGAATTGGCGTAAGGTACTTTACCTTGATGAGCATACTGGTGCGATACAGGTAGAGTTTGATCCGAATAATCCTGAAATACTATTTGCAGATATGTGGCAACATCAGGAAGGACCCTGGGAAAATGCCAATTGGTCAGGTCCTAATAGTGGTTTGTATAAGTCGACAGATGGTGGTGAACATTGGAGAAAAATAGAAGAGGGATTGCCAGGGTCTGAGCAAGGTTTAGGCAGGATAGGGTTCACCATTGCACCCAGCAATTCAAATCTCATGTTTGCCCTAGTAGATGCACGCGAAGCAGGTGGACTTTACAAAAGTATAGACGGGGGAGAAAGTTGGTTTTTTTTACATGGCAATAGAAGGCTTTGGGGTCGAGGAGGAGACTTCGCTGAAATCAAAGTACATCCCAAAGATCCCGATCGATTGTATGTGGGTAATGTGGCTTCCTATACCTCTGCTGATGGAGGGAAAACATGGAGTTCCCTGAAGGGAGCACCGGGTGGAGATGATTACCACCGGATTTGGATCAATCCAAATTTCCCTGATATTATGTTGTTCGTGGCCGACCAAGGTGCCATCGTCACGGTAAATGCTGGACGAACTTGGAGTTCTTGGTACAATCAACCCACGGCCCAACTTTATCATGTTGCTACAGATGGGGACTTTCCTTATATGGTGTATGGAGGTCAGCAGGAAAGTGGAGCCATTGGCATTGCGAGCAGAGGAGATGGGGGTCAAATTAGTTTTAGAGAATTTATGGGTATTGGTGCTGATGAGTATGCATACGTAGCTCCAGATCCCAAAGATCCCAATATCATTTATGGGGGTCGTGTCACCCGATTCAATAAATTGACGGGTCAATCTCAAAGTATCACACCTGAGACCGTGCGTTCAGGAGATTATCGGTTTGTAAGGACCCTACCATTGATGTTTCATCCCGCGGACGACAATGTACTTTTGTTTGCCACCAATGTATTGTGGCAAACTACCAATGAAGGTCAAAGTTGGGAAGTCATCAGTCCTGATTTGACTTACGAACAACCTGAAGTCCCTGCCAGTGTGGGTATTTACAAGACCAAAGAGATGGAAAAGATGGCCCGTAGAGGGGTTATTTATTCACTCGGCCCGTCTCCATTGGCAGCCCATATTATTTGGGCAGGCACTGATGACGGTCGCGTCCACTTAACTAAGGATGGCGGTGTAAACTGGCAGGACGTCACGCCTCCCCAAATCTCATCATGGGATAAAGTTACTCAAATAGACGCTAGTTATTTTGATGAAAACACAGCTTATATTGCCATTAATGCCATAAGAAAAGATGATATGGCGCCTTATATTTATAAAACACTCGATGCGGGTAAAAACTGGAAATTGGTTACCGAAGGCCTTCCTTCAAACGGTCCTGTCAATGTAGTAAGGGCTGATCCAAAGCAAGTGGGTTTGTTGTTTGCAGGATCCGAGAGAGCCGTATACTTTTCTATAGATGAGGGAGCTCATTGGCAATCACTTCGTAATAATATGCCTGCCACCTCTATTAGGGACTTAGTAATTCATGAGGATGACCTCGTGGTAGGTACCCATGGCCGTTCAATCTGGATTTTAGATAATATAGCGCCCTTACGGGAAATGATAAAAACGCAAAAGGAGTCTTTTCACTTATTTAAACCTTCTTTAGCGACCCGAGTGAGAGATAATATGTTTCATGACACCCCGCTACCACCTGAAGAGCCTACTGGACAAAATCCTCCCGATGGTGCTATTTTAGATTATCACCTTGCGGCAGATGCAAGTTCAGTACAACTAGAGGTACTGCATCAGGATGGGAAGGTTATAAGAAGTTACACGAGCGATGATTTACCCGTAAATGTGGATACTACTACCCAACGCCATCCCACCTATTGGATGCGGCCGGTTGAAGAATTGGGAACGAGCGCTGGCCATCATCGTTTTATATGGGATTTAAAATATGCACCACCTAGGGGCGCTGAGGCTTCCTATTCTATCGCTGCTGTTTATAACAGTACACCCAGCGGTCCATTCGGTCCTATGGTTAACCCAGGACGTTATCGTGTCCGTCTTACGGTTGATGGTGAGGTTACCGAAAAACCTTTGGTCTTGCGTATGGATCCTCGGGTGTCAATTAGTGCGGCGGCCTTACAGTCCCAGCATAACTTGAGTATGGTATGTTATCAGGCCTATCATGAATTACAAAAAATGGCGGAAACTATTGTCACACAAAAGAAACCATCCTTGGCTGCTTTGGCTTTGCTAGGTACGGGTAGCCCACGTGATCAGGATATGTTGTATGGTAGCATTCGTGCAGTTTCTCCCGAAAAAGAAACTATTATCGGTCTTCAGAATAAATTAATTTATATGATGAATGTACTTCAATCAGCAGATGTCAACCCAACATCACAAGCTCAAAATGGGGTTAAAGATTTATTAGATGTAGTGATGAATTTGAAGGTTAGATTGAAGAAATAAGATTGATCCTTGGTGAAAGGGATAGTACAATCTTTTTTAAGAACAGCATTAATGATTTTAGCCTAAGTAATACAATCCACTTGGGTCATAATATATAAGAGCCAATCATGTTAATTACATTATTCTTGCTCAGACATTTCAATGTTACATATTATTTCAATGTCCGGAGCTACCGAGCTTGAAGCGCCATCTACGCCAAAATCGTTTCGATCAACTCTTCCCATGATCTGGAATCCTACTTTATTGAGGTCATCTCGGGTTTTGGTTGAGCCTATGTGACTTGCGGATAAAATTACTTCCTTGGTGTTACCTTTCATGGTCAAATCACCCACTACTTTATAGGTATTTTCACTTGATTTGATAAATGTTTTGCTTATAAAGCTGATCGTCGGATGATTTTCCATATCAAAAAAATCAGCAGTTTTCAAGTGCTTATCGCGACCTTCAGCACCGGTGCTGATACTACTAACTTGAGCTTTGAAGCTCACTCGAGCGCCCGTAAAATCTACAGGTGTTCCACCTTCTACTTTCGCTTCAAAGTCCATAAATCTTCCATTGACAAATGAGATGCCAGAATGCTTGGCATTAAACATGATACTCGAGTGATTGGGATCTATTTTCCAGATTTGAGCATGAGTACTAATGCTCAAAAAGAGGATCAATAGCAATGTGTATAATTGGTTTTTCATTTCGTCTTTTTTTGATTTGTAGGTAATATAATCTATTGTTGAGCTTTTTTGTCACCTTTCATAAGGATGGTTCACTCAAGGCAGGGCAATCACTAGTTACCTCTCATAACCGAGGATTAGCTCCTGTAATTCCAGTAAATGGTTACTCGAAAATCAGTAGATATAAAAAAGTCTTTAACTATAGTTAAAGGCTTTTTTTATACGGTTTGTGGGATAGACTGTCTATTCTCCAGGAGCTTGTACTCTTTCGGTTACATAAAAAAGTTGAACTTTTCCATCGACAATGAGTGCGTCATGTACCTGGTTAAGTTTGATCTCTGATTCGCCCGCTGTTAGGGTAAGATCGTGTCCCGAGGTGATCCATTGATATGATTTTCCCTCTTTGTTTGTGTACTCATTAGCAATCATATACTTGGTGGTCCATTTCGGATTATTCTCGACAAACCACTTGGATAGAAAAGCAATGTGCGCATCAGATCCGTCGATCAATTCACCAGTTGGTGCATAAGCTTTGAAATTTTCTACGGAATTCAAGTTACGAATGGCTGTGGTATCTTTTTCATTATGAGCTTTAATATAATTTTCCTAAACTTGAATAGTTGATTTTGAATCACTATACAAGGCAATTTTAGTTCCATCTTCAGAGATTTGATATCCGATTTCGTTCGGAACGATTTCTTTTTCTGCTTTTTTAGCGGGCTCGCATGCGAATGTAACGGCTAATAAAATGAATATTGATTTTTTCATAGGAGATAGGTTTTAATTTTTGTTTTATTAAGAGGTTAAATTATTTACTTTTTATGCTCTTTCCAAAAGGAGACATTTATTCTAGGTAAGATCTCATTAATAATGACCTTGAGAAGGAAATAGAAATTATTCTCAAGACAAAGTCATTGATCAGGCAGAAATCTTAGAGATGCGGTAGTCAAATAGTCAATATCTAGACTTACTGAGTATAAAAGTGCTCCTAACACTTCAAGCGTTGCGCTAATTTTTAAACGAAGAGGGCGACGCACCCTTTCTTGGGAGTTTAGCATCTTTGCTCTAAAAAGGAGGATCATAAAAAATGTCTATTCTATTTATTTCTGGTTTATTTAAATTCTTCGCATACCTACTTTCATAAACTGAGCCTTAAAATTTTCCAATACCTTTAAGGCTCATCTTGGGTTACATATTTCTCGTATTTTGATGGGGAAGTATTAAGATTTGACCTATCAAGCAAGGTTTAGAATCAAATTTCTAGGTAGGCTGATTTTTTTAAGCAAGCAAAAAAGCTAGTAGTCCCGAGCGCAACGAAATCCTGTGTGGTTGGATCCGGAATCCTTACTGGTACTCATTCGCCTTGAAACGCGATAACCACTGCAGTAGCTTTCATTACAAAGAAAGGAACCCCCACGGATAATGTGTTTAGGAGCATAGGGCTCTCTGGGGTCGTTATATTGATTGGAGCCATTGGGATTATTTATGATGCCTTTACTTTTATCAAAAGTGTAGCTGGTGACATCATATCTATCTTGACACCACTCCCACACATTTCCAGCCATATCAAAAAGGCCAAAAGGATTGGACGGGAATGATTCTACTGGTGCGGTCCCACCATAGCCATCTTGAACAAGGTTTTTATAAGGAAAAATACCTTGCCAAAAGTTGGCTTTATCTGTAGCATTTTCGATCGGATCATTCCCCCATGGATATTTATCCATTGTTCCCCCTGAGGCTGCCCATTCCCATTCGGCTTCGGTAGGCAGTCGCTTGTCGGCCCACAAGGCATAGGCATGGGCATCTTCGTAAGCGACATGAACTACGGGATGATCCATTCGCCCTTCAATGGTACTTCCTGGGCCTTCAGGTTGTCTCCAATGGGCACCGATGGTCCAATGCCACCATTGTGAGTAATCCATGAGGTCAACCGGACCGCTTGTTTCTTTGAAAACCAAAGAACCTGCCTTCAATATATCATCGGCAGGTTTGGGAGTCCCCTTAGGTAATTGGACTTTGATCTCATCCCAATTGATGTCTTTTTCTGCTACGGTAATATATCCCGTAGCTGTGATGAATTGATCGAATTCAGCATTGGAGACTTCATGCAGATCCATATAAAAAGGATCAATTGAGACTTTATGCTGTGGAAATTCATCTGGATAGGCTTGATCAGATCGACCTCCCATGGTAAAAGTACCTCCTGGAATGAGTATCATTTGGATCAATGGATCTGGATTGACAGTTTTATTTTTAATCTGCTGTTGACAATTTTGTGTGCTAAGGGAAAGTGCCATTACCCAGAAGCTAAGCATTACTTTTTGTTTCATATTCAATGATATTGAAATAATTTTAAATAGACCATCTCCCATCTTTTAAATATATAAAAAAGAATCTTGGGTTTGGTCTGGAAGTAAGGTCTATTCAATTGAGTAAATAGGAATCCTTTTAACGTATACATCTTTGTGATGAATTCATCAGGTTGTAAAGTTGATTGAATAAGAATTTTTTTTTATTATCTTCTCATTTTGGCAGGTTTAGGATTCTTTTATGGTCATGATTCCAAATCCTTTAAATGCCGCATTTATGGATTGAGCTAGCTTATTTTTTTTGATAAATTGAAATATTACGCCGGTGATAGGGGTGTTTTATGGCAATTTTCTCTGCGGATGAGGTAATTATCATTAAATTTATTTCTAATGAAGGTTCAAAAACGCTTTAATAACCTGGATTTGGTCATCAAATATAGTTTTTTGATGGTGATATTGGGTACCCTATTGGGATGTGAGGGCATCCCAAGTCATGACCCTGATAGGAACTATAAAAGTATTGAAAAAGCTTTGTTATCAAAATTAATGTTGGCTAAAGATAGTACCGTCATACAACTGGAGGAGGGACATTTTATCTTTAAAAGTAGCCTCATTCTTGATAACAAAAAACTCATCACCTTGCGAGGAAGAGGTATGGATAAAACCGTTTTATCCTTTAAAATACAGGAAAATGGAGCGGAAGGTCTGAAAATAACCAATAGTGAAAACATCATTCTTGAAGATTTTACCATTGAAGATGCGGTCGGGGATAATATCAAAGTAACGGATACTAAGGGGATCACTTTTAGGAGGATAAAGTCAGCATGGACTGGGGAGATCAGTGAAAAAAATGGTGCTTATGCTTTGTATCCTGTCATATGCGAAAATGTATTGATAGAAGCATGTGAAGTTTTAGGTGCCAGCGATGCCGGTATTTATGTGGGGCAGTCAAAAAATGTAATTATTAGAAATAATAAAGTTTATTGGAATGTGGCGGGAATAGAGAGTGAAAACTCTGAAAATGTATCCATCTATAATAACCAAGCTTATAACAATACGGGCGGCATCTTAGTTTTTGATCTCCCTGGTCTGACGCGCTATGGTCGAAAGATCAAAGTATATGACAATGAAGTGTACGACAATAATCTTTTTAATTTCGCCCCAGCTGGAAATATTGTGGGTGCCGTTCCCTCTGGAACGGGCATCATGGTTTTGGCCACTCGAGAAGTGGAAATTTATAACAATAAATTAGAGAATAACAATACTATTGAAGTGGCGACGGTTAGCTATGCACTGATAGATGCCATGAACGATCAAAAATCCCAAGAAAATAAGGATCCAGGATCTAGCGCACAAATATTTGAAGAGGGGGCAAATATGGACCTTGAATATGACCCATACCCAGGCGCTATTTATATACATGACAATACGTACGGAGAGGTTTCATGGCTTCCTAATCTGAGTAATGATTTTGGTAAATTGTTTCTTTGGAAGTTTGGATTTGATCGACCGCAGATCATCTGGGATGGTATGGTGCCAGAAAATTATCTTTTATCGAATGGTACCCTTAATCGGGATTATAAAATATGTATTCAAGAAGTAGGAGTAAAGACGGCCACTCTAGATGCAGCGAATGATTTTGAGGGTTTGGTGACCGATCCTGAGTCTTTTAATTGTGAAATATAGTGTGAGAAGAGGATTGTTTTTTTTACTGAGTGTCTTAATGGTGAACGCTTGTAAACCTAAAAATGAGGCATCCAACATAGTCTTCGAAGAAGAAATTTTAAATATAGAAGACCTTGGACACTTAGGCCATAAAAATTTGTCAGACTATGGGTTTTTCACAGGATTTTTGGAAAACTTGGTACCGGCCAAAAATGTACATCCTTATGAACTAAATACACCTTTATTTAGTGATTATGCTCAAAAGAAAAGATTCATTTATCTTCCAGAAGGCAGCGTCATTGAATACCATCCTACCGAAGTGTTTGATTTTCCAGTGGGTACGGTCTTGATTAAAAATTTCTACTACGACGACGTGCAGCTGATCAATCAAAAGGGGCTAATCATTGAGACTAGGTTACTGATTAAAAAGGCCAGTGAATGGCTTGCGTTACCCTACATTTGGAACAGCGAGCAGACGGATGCTATTTTAGAAATCACCGGTGGGGTGCAAGAAATTTCCTTATTGGGTAAAAAACCGATCTATTATCAAATTCCCAATATGGGTCAATGTAAAGGCTGCCACCAAAGAAATGGAACCTTACAACCTATTGGCCCCACAGCAAGGCAACTCAGTAGAAACCATATAGATGACAGGGGAGATTCTATAAATCAGCTGCGAAGATTAAGTCGCTTAGGTCTATTAAATGTTTCAGAAAAGGAGGTTTTCCCAAAGCTCTCAGTATGGAATGATCCAAAGACGGGGAGTCTAGATGAACGAGCACGGGCCTATTTGGAGATGAACTGTGCCCATTGTCACCGGAAGGAGGGCCCCGCCAAAAACTCAGGGCTCTACTTGATGTCCTCGAGCAAAAGTAGGCATGCATTGGGCATCATGAAGGCGCCCGTGGCTGCTGGAAGTGGATCAGGTCAACTGGCCTATGATATTGTCCCGGGCCAACCTGAAGCATCCATTTTATTGTATCGAATGAATTCAACGGAACCAGCAGTGATGATGCCTGAATTGGGACGAAAAATGATTCATAAAGAAGGTGTCGCTTTGATTCGGTCATGGATCGCCAGTCTAGAATGATTAGATTATGGGATGATAAAACAAGGAAATATTGTGGACTTTTGATATTTTTTGTGCAAATTAAATTTTGAGAAATATCTGAACCATTAATGTCTGTTGATTCCTTATCTAGAATAAGGAATTGATAAAGTAAAATAGAATGATATGAGAACTAATAGATTGATGAAAAGATGGGCGACGCTCTGCTTACTTGTAATGACTCTGAACGCCTATGCTCAGCCAAACAATTCACTTTCCCCGACCGAGGAACAACAGGGTTGGACCTTACTATTTAACGGGAAAGATTTTAAGGGTTGGCGACAATGCAATGGTACTGAAATGCCTGCCAATTGGGCCATTGAAGATGGGGCCATGAAGGTGCTTTTAGGATCAGGAAAAACACCAGGAGAAGGCGCGGGGGGTGATATTTTATTTTTTGAAAAGAAGTACAAAAATTTTGAATTAATGATTGATTGGAAAGCAAGTAAATCGGCTAATTCTGGAATCTTTTATTATGTTCGTGAAACACCTGGAAATGCCATCTACTATGCGGCACCTGAAATTCAAGTTTTGGATAACCAAGATGCATTCGACAATAAAATAAGTAGTCATTTAGCAGGTTCTTTGTACGATATGCTTCCCGCTGATCCTGAAGCGGTTAATCCTGCAGGTCAATGGAATACTTGTTCTATAAAAGTAAATGAGGGGGATGTTTTGGTAAGTATGAATGGAATTCAAGTATTGTCTTATTCACATTGGACGCCAGAATGGGATGCATTGGTTCAAAACAGTAAATTTAAAGATTTCAAGGGCTTTGTGGATGGTATTTCAAGAGAAGGCTATATTGGTTTACAGGATCATGGCTATCCTGTGTGGTTTAGAAATATTAAAATCCGCGATCTGCAGTTTGAACATGTTAAGAAAATATAAAAGTTATTACAGTTAAATAAAAGTATTGCTGAGGGATGAAAAAAAAGTCGCTGATTTTACTTGTTTTTTTGAAGGGATCAAACCGATATAATGTTCTCTGAATTGCAATTCAAGGATCAAATTTCTTACTTGAGGCAAAAGAAATCTGAACGGTGTTAAATAAAGGCATCCGTTAAATAACGCTAAAAGCATGTGATGAAACTCAATATAAATTCTAAATACCCGTCTGTATCAGATTTAAGAAAAAGAGCTCAGATCAAAATCCCAAAATTTGCTTTTGAATACCTAGATGGGGGATGTAATGAGGACGTTAACCTTGACAAAAACAGATCGGACCTTCGGAAAATAGAATTGATGCCCCATTACTTATCGAAGTTTGATCAAGTAGAGATGAAGACGACGTTGTTTGGTCACACCTATGATGCACCTTTTGGCATTGCCCCCATCGGATTACAAGGATTAATTTGGCCAAATGCGCCAGAAATCTTGGCTAGGGCAGCAGTTAATCACAACATCCCTTTTATTCTGAGTACCGTGAGTACGGCAAGTATTGAACGTATTGGTGAGATCACTGAGGGGAAGGCGTGGTTTCAATTATATCACCCTGCGGAAGAAGCGGTTAAAAGAGATTTATTAGAGCGAGCGGCGGCGGTAGGCACTAATGTTTTGGTTATTTTAGCCGATGTACCCAGTTTTGGGTTTAGGCCTCGAGATGTGCGCAATGGATTATCCATGCCCCCTAAAATGAACTTTAAAAACATTTTAGAGATCGTCAAGCATCCAGATTGGGCCGTTCAAACTTTGATTTATGGACAACCCAATTTCAAAAGTCTCCTTCCTTATATGCCTAAAAGATTAAATTTGAAAGGATTAGGAGCATTTATGGATGCTACTTTTTCGGGCCGTCTAAATGAAGACCGAATTGCTGCCATTCGAGAACAATGGAAAGGTAAATTGATTGTTAAGGGAATTGTCAGTGAAGAAGACACCCTCAAGGCCATTAAATTGGGAGTGGATGGGGTCATTGTTTCTAATCACGGAGGTCGGCAGTTGGATGCGGGTCAATCATCCATTGTACCCATGATGCATTTGGTTAAAAAGTATCAGAAGGAGATCAAAATCATGGTTGATTCGGGTTTACGTGGAGGGCCAGATATTGCTCGAGCAATGGCCAGCGGTGCGGCCTTCACCTTTATGGGAAGAAGTTTCATGTATGGGGTGGGAGCCTTAGGTAAACAGGGGGGTGATCACAGCATTTCTCTGATGAAAAAAGAGTTACAGCAGGTGATGGAGCAGCTGTGCTGCCAAACTACTTGTGATTTTAAGAATCACCTCATTTAAAGTCCAAAGTTGATGTTAGCTACGGCTACTAAAATAAAAACAGTCAATTCCTTCGTGATCGTTTGGTTATCAATGCTATCCGCGTAGCCTTCTTACTTATTGATTAAGGGAAACAAAAAAGCCCCCAGTGAGGGCTTTTTTGAATTAATAATTCAGCAACTATTTTAGTTCAACTGTGTACTCAAAGCTTCTACCGACATGAGTCTTTCTGTAGTTCTGCTGTACATTTCTAGTGCTTGATTGTAAGCAGTAGCATCTTTTCGCCATGAGCCCTGTCCAAACATTTCATCGTAAAGTTGCGCTTCTGTTTTTTCGGTGTCAGGATATTTTCCGAACTCACCAAATTTATCAAATCCATTGCAAATAATATATTCATTGGTATTACCCCCAGACATCAACTGAAAAACACCTTGAATTCCTGAGTAATTATGTGCTTTCATAACCTTAGCTCCACGGTCAAGGAAATTATACACGGCTGCCTCATGACCAGGTTTGATAAATCTTCTCAAGACATACATATGTTTGAAGGTAGTAGTAGGCGTCCAATTATGAGAGTGTTTAAGTGATCTTGACCATACTTTCCACCCCGTTCGACTTTCTATAAATTGATCAACATTTTCAGCCCAATATTTTTGTTGAGCATTATCACCTTGTTGTTGGTTATTAAAAAAGTCCCAGTCCTTATACCCCATCACTCTTTGGTATTTGCCTTGATTTTCACCATCCATATATTTAAAAGTAAAAATGGCAGTTTCCGCAGTATTATTAAATTTCTTGTTCTTTTTTTCAGCTGCTGCCTCAAATTGTTTGACCATTCCTTTTTTGGGCATTAGATCGTAGGTCATCCAAATTTCAGGATCTTCTTGTGCTTGAACCATCATATTGAATGCGATGATGGCAATAATTATTGATATGTTTTTTTTCATATTGGTTTGATTTATAGTTAATTCCTAGATTTGAATACTAAGGTATTGTTTTTTTGCAATTATTCCAAAGTGAGATTCTCAGTTTAAAGAAATCATTAATTAGGGAAATGAAATAGATATTATAACGATATTTTTATATAGGGTTTAGTATTTTATTTTTCAATAAAAGTAAGCAAAGAGGTAATTGTACCTTCAAAAGTATCAATTCATATGGTCTGTGATTTTGTAGCTTTATTTATGCAACATATGAACTTAAGAGAGCGGCGTTGAGCCGCTGGAGCTTATTTGTCAAACCTTTTTAATGGATTGAAAAAAAGCGTTGGGGTCCTGTCAACATATTCTTGATACTGCGATAGATGCCCCCACTTTTCCTTACCCCTAGCTTTCAATAAAGGGATACCACTGATGTAAACGAGTAAAACATAGGTAAAAACAGGTGAAATTAGTGTCATCAATTGAAGGCCTGAGAGAGAAGATAAAGAGCAAATGGCGATGCCCACCCATAGGATTATTTCACCTAAATAGTTGGGATGTTTTGAATAGGCCCAAAGTCCAGTTTTTATGAAATGACCTTGGTTCACTGGATTTTTCCTAAAGCTACTTTTCTGATGGTCAGCTATGATCTCCATTGAAAAGCCTAAAAGAAATACAAGGAATCCCATGAGGAAAACTCCGTTTAGGACTACTCCGTTAGCAATCGCTGTGAGGGCACAAGCGGAACAAATAGCTATCCACATGCCCTGTAAAGTCCAAGTCATGAAAAATTGCGTCGGTGATCGTTTGATGGATTGAAATCTTTTATCCTCTCCTGTGCTGTGAATTCTGGTAAACAAGAAAATGCCCAGTCTCAAAGCCCAAATAATGACAAATAAGCCCAAGATCAGGCTACCTAAGTTAAATTCGGTCATCAAGTAGCTGGCATAGCTCGTATATATAATTACAGTGAGGTAGGTCATACTACCCGCGAGGTCATAAAACTTTTCTGTTTGAAAATAATAAGCGGGCACAAATAATATCCACTGAATTAAAAAGGAGATGAAGACAGCGTTTATAACCAAATCAATGGCGGTCAACCATGCCAATCCATAAGCTACAGCAAACGCGATGAGTGAGAAAAATAAATGAGATAAGTTTTTTTTCATTGTGTTAGGACACTAGATAGCAATGTGTTTCATTTAACGTATAGCCATTCAAAACGATAAATAATAAATTAAAAATAAGATCAGATAAATAGCCAAGTAAAAACGATAATGATTTCGAGCCTTAATATAGGCTTGATCCGCTGGCAAACTATTTGAAAACAAAGCAATCAGTTCTTTTTTGAAGAGAGGTTTGATATTTATTTTCCAATCATCCGTTTCATAGACTATTTTTCGAAACCGACTTCTGAAATAAGTGCTGGGGATGCCCCAAATTAACAGGACTACGAAAAGAATATTTTGTTCAGACATCACATTAAATATATTTCATTTTATTTAACAAAAGAGGTTATTAGTTAAAATAGGATAAAAAAAAACACCTAAATATTTCATTATTAGATTTTTATTCGTTGTTTGCAAAAAAAAAAAACCAATCATATTTAACCTAAAAAGTATAATGAAATCAATTATCAATTTTTTAGCACTGAGCACCCTGTGTTCATTGATTATCTTTTCATCGTGCGGCGATGATGATGACACCACTGTAACAGATGCTTTCGATGAAGCTACAGTCGTAGATGCCGATAGTGATGGTATTGCGGATGGCGATGACACATGTGCGGATACGCCAAGTGGAGCAACGGTAGATAGCAATGGTTGTTCAGATAGTCAAAAAGATACTGATGAAGATGGCGTAACGGATGATTTGGATACCTGTGCGGATACTGCCGAAGGTACGAATGTAGATGAAAATGGATGTGATATTATAACAGATGATATAACGACAGATTGTATTACTTCTACATCGGCTAATGATATTGCGGTCATTGCTTGTAAATATTATAACGATGAAGCGCTTACAGTAGTGGTTGGTGAAACGACAATTACGATTACATCAACCAATGAGCCCGATCATAAAAGTATGTATTATGACAAGAGTAATCCTCTGTTCGAGGCCTATAGCGAGCCAGACAATGAAGATTTTTTTAAAAATCCAAATAAAATTACGGATATGAACTACACCTTTATCCTGCCTAGATTTCCTGAAGCGGCCGCAAATAATGAAGGGACTCCTTTTGGGCCAATGGGTGTATCCATTAACAGTGTAGTGTTTTATAACCAGCAGGCCGCACCCGGAGACGACATATTGGAAGAACTTAATACTTTTGATCAATATGAAGGTCATCCCACCAACACGGGTTCTTATCATTATCACATAGAGCCTACGTGGTTAACTGAAATCAAAGGCGACAGTTCCTTCTTAGGCCTTTTACTTGACGGATTTCCAGTTTACGGTCCGGTAGAAAGTGGGGTAACTTTGACCAATGATGACCTTGACGATTATCATGGCCACACACATATAACTGAAGATTTTCCAGAAGAAATTTATCATTACCACATCACCGCTGAACTTCCGTGGATCAACGGGGGTGAATACTATGGTACGCCGGGTACGGTTACGCAATAAGAACTAGGGAATTTTAATCTTTTAGGGGTTGCTTTTGACCACCGCTTTGAATCTAATGAGAGGGCACACATATTTTTTGATGTGTGCTCTTTTTTGTTAATAATTACTACTTTTCGAGCATCTTTTTTATAAAATGAGTCTCCTCTTTTGAATAAGGGGTTCCGTTTGCCCGAAAAATATCATGATGCCAAACATCAGGTTCCTCTGTGAAATTAATAATCCAACTTCTCCATGGATATTTTGTTTGGGTCTTTCCATCAACCAATCCCCAATTAATGGCACCTATCTTTTCTTTTTTGAACAAAGGGAGGAGTGTTTCGAAATGGTTGCCTACGCCACGGGCTAGGTATTCGGTACAAAAAAGGGGTCGATTGTATTTTTTTAATTCACTGATTTTTTCTGCTACTTTTTCTAGGCTACCGTCATAGGCATGAAAAGAAATAACATCAGAATGTTCAACTATGAATTGATCGATGGCAGATAGTTTTTCAAAAGTCCCCCATCTGGAGCTATTTCCTTTCCAAAGACCGCTGGTAAGCGGTTGAGAGGGATTGACCTCTCTGGCCCAGCCAAAAACTTTTTTGAGCAATGCGAATGAGTATACTTTTTTGTCATTCACTTCAAGCGCACCACGTCCTTTTCCTTTAGCCACATTATCAGGTTCATTATATAAGTCCCACATGATTACGCGTTCATCATCGGCAAAAGCAGTAATGATACCTTTGATATAAGTTTCTAATTCATCATGCCTATTTAGGTCTCCTAGGATGGCTGCTCCAGGAGCTTGAACCCAACCTGAATTATGGAGGTGAGGTATAGGTGCCGGTTGTTCTCCAAGTTTTGATACAGGATGCCATACATCATCGAGCAAAACAAAAATAGTTTTGAGTTCATAGCGATCGGCAATACTCAAATAGACATTCAATCGATCTATAAAGCCATTTGAATCTTGCTTCCAGAGAAGATTATGTAGATAGACACGATGAACATTCATACCTAAATCTGCAGACCATTTTAATTCTCTTTTGATGGTATTTTCATCAAAAGTTTCTGCTTGCCAAAATTCAAGTTGATTAATGGCGGTACTTGGATTGAAATTGGTGCCCACCCACCATGGCTGTGCATCATACCAAACCCAGGCCTTGGCTACAGGCCATTGTTGTGCCCTCACACTAAAGAAAAGAAGTATGAAGAGTCCAATAAATAAAAGTTTTATCAAGTATTGAGGGAGCATGATTTTCTTAATCATTTCAAAGATAAATCATTCCCTAGATGAAATCAAGAATTGGAGAGGTCCAAATTATTTGAATCTCAGGTAAAGAAATATCTGATTTCAGTTGTTAATTAAAGGCTTAGTTGATTGAACTCCTAATTTATAAAATGAAGGCAATTTTTTTGTTAATTAAAAGAATTATATTTTTATTCTATTTAATAAATTAAATTTTATTTATTTTGATTTTTATTAATGACAATTCATTATTTAATCGACCCAGATGTGCAGCATTAAGCCATACTTTCTAACCATTTCTTTTTATTTAATCTTATTTAATTTCGCTTGGAGTGAAACGTCCAATATAGATATTGAAGTAGTATTTACAATGCAGATCACTGCGGAAGAAGTAACCAGTGGTGCAACTTCCAATGATAAAATATTGAATTTGACTTTTACCAGTAGTGCTCCAACGAAAGATTTTGTTCCGTCAGACGTCAAAGTATCCAATGGTAAAATTGGGGGAGCTAAAAGGGTAAATAGCACGACTTATACAGCCAAGTTCAAGGCTATTGACGAGGGATTGACTAAAATCAGCGTTCCAGCGGGAAAATTTACTAATGGCCAAGGAGATAAAAATAGTGCATCCTCAGAATTTATTTGGACTTACGATGCCACGCCACCCCAAATGAGCATCGAGATAACGCAGATCAATCAGCTGGTCAAGAATATGAAGATTTTGATAAATAAAGAAGGAAAAGGTGATTCCGAAGCCTTGCCTTCTGATGATGAGATATTAAGATTGCAATTCATAAGTAGCGAAATAATCACAGGTTTTGTGACATCAGATGTAGTTGTAAATGGAGGTTTACTTAGTGAATTTAAGGGGAGTGAAATGAGTTATTCGGCCATTTTCACCCCGTCAGAGCCTGGGCCGAAGGATTTCGAATTAGCTGCGGGTTCTTTTGCTGATGCCGCAGGAAATGGCAATGAGGTTATATCATTCAGCTCTACCTACATTCCCCCGATAGGTTCTGAGTATGGAGGAGGGGTAATTGCCTATGTATTTACCCCACATGATTCAGGATATGTAGCCGGAGAAGTGCATGGTTTGATTGCGGCAAAATCCGATCAAAGTACACTGTCAGGTGCTCCTTGGTACAATGGAGTTTTCAACAATACAGGAGCTATTGGAGCAGCCGTAGGTAAAGGTCGTGGGAATACTGAATTGATTGTGTTTAAACAAGGTAAAGTAACCAATGAATTCCTTTCTGCAGCTAGATTGTGTGCAGACTATGTGGTAACTGACGATGCCGAGACCTTTGATGATTGGTTTTTACCAAGTAAGGACGAGTTAAATAAGTTGTACCTCAATAAGGAAATGATTGGGGGCTTTGAAGGTGATGGCTATTGGAGTTCTACCGAAGAAGATCAGCAGGGGGCTTGGAGACAAAGCTTTTACAATGGCTATCAAAATTATGGGAATAAGAGGAGTGAGGGGTCTCAGGGAGCTGCGAGTGGTTACTACGGAAGACATGTCCGTGCAATTAGAACCTTTTAGATAATTTAATAAATATTTAAATTAATTGAGAAAACTCGATTGGTTAAATAAATCTTCCTATTTGAGTGCTGAATCAGATAGGATCTATTCAGTTTGGTTTCAGTAACTGGAGTGACTTGCGTAAAGGGTATCCATTTTAAATGCGAAAACCTCCTTAAAGATGATTCATTCATTGAGCGGATCAAGGTTGGGGATCTTAAAGGAAAGTTAAATATACCCTTCTTGGGAACTACTGAACCCATCACCTATGAATAATCAGGATCACAACAAAGGTCAAAAAATATCAGGGGACACAATAGGTTTGAGATGAAGTAGTAATAGGGGTTGTGTTCCTTTATTTGAGTGACTAAAGCAGCTACCCTGAACCAGAGATATGCTCAATCATTTTATAAATGCCCAGGCAAAATTTTTCTGATGAGAATAAATCAAACGATTTGAACTATTGAGTTCTAAATTAAAGGGGATTCTACTCCCTCTAGATGCTGTTATTGCTCATCTCTAAATCATTTTTATTTGTAGCCAGTCGGTAATGATAAAAAGTGATGTTTTATATTTGATTACTTATGCTACGCAATCATGTCTAATCTTCAGGAAAAAAAGGGAAAATTTGGGGTGACACCTGTTTTTTTAACGGCATTGTCTACCATTTTGGGTGCCGTCATGTTCTTGCGTTTCGGTTACGCCGTAGGTAATGTTGGATTTATAGGTACCGTTGGAATCATCTTGTTGGGCCACCTCATCACCATTCCCACGGCCATGGCGATAGCCGAAATAGCCACTAATCAAAAAGTAGAAGGAGGAGGAGAATACTATATTATTTCTCGTTCCTTTGGTATCAACATCGGTGCGGCCATTGGGTTGACTTTATATCTATCTCAAGCCATCAGTATTGCTTTTTATGCCATTGCATTTTCAGAGGCTTTTGATGGAGTAATTGAATGGCTTAATGATACGTATCATATATTTATTTGGGACAAAAGATTGATCAGTGCTCCATTGGTTCTGATGCTGAGTGCAATCATGTTGAGTAAAGGGGCACAATTAGGTGTCAAAATTTTATATCCGGTAGTGGCAATTCTGGTAGTTTCCTTACTTTTTTTATTTTTGGGAGATACGTGTTATATGTCTGGAAATGAGAATTTTGATTTTTTTAAAACCATTCAGAATCCAGATTCTTTTTTTATTGTTTTTGCCATTATTTTTCCTGCTTTTACAGGGATGACCGCGGGTGTTGGGCTGTCGGGAGATCTTAAGGATCCCAAAAAAGCCATTCCGCTAGGTTCATTAATGGCGACCTTTACGGGGATGTTGATCTATTTATTCATTGCTTATAAGTTGACCATATCGGCGTCTCCGGAAGATTTGGCATCTGATCAACTGATCATGGGTAAGATTGCATTATGGGGACCGATCATTGCCTTGGGACTCGCTGCAGCAACATTTTCTAGTGCCTTAGGCTCAATTATGGTAGCTCCAAGAACCTTACAAGCTTTGGCTTCAGATGAAATCATTCCAAACAGAGGGATTAATGCATTTTTATCAAAAGAAACTAAAAAAGGAGAGCCTTTTAACGCTACGGTAATTACGATCCTGATTGCCTTATTTTTTTTGCTGGTTGGAGATATTAATATGGTTGCTCAAATCATATCTATGTTTTTTATGGTTACCTATGGTGCGATTTGTTCCATTTCTTTTTTGCAGCACTTTGCGGCAGACCCCTCTTATCGTCCGGCTTTCAAGTCCCGTTGGTATGTTTCTTTATTAGGTGCAGTGCTTTGTTTTTACATGATGTTTAAAATGAATGCCATGTATGCATTTAGTGCCCTTTTGATCATGGTACTGATCTATGTGGGGATCACCTATTTCAGTCCCAATAAACAAGGGATGGTGAAGATATTTCAAGGAGTTATTTATCAATTAAGTCGCCAACTCCAGGTTTTTTTACAAAAGGCCGATAAAGAGGATGTCAATACTTGGCGACCCTCTCTAATTTGTATCTCAGATGATTCATTTAAGCGTACAGCGGCCTTTGAATTGATGCGATGGATATCTCATAGATATGGTTTTGGAACCTATCTTCACTATATCAAGGGTTACGTATCGCGTGAAACCAATAAACAGGCCCATGAGATGCTTGATAGGCTCATAGAAAAGGCAGAGATATCTAAAAGTAATATGTATTTGGATACGATCATCAGCCCATCCTACACTACAGCGATTGCTCAGTCTATTCAATTGCCTAGTGTATCCGGAAAAGAATCTAACATGTTCATGTTTGAGTACTCTAAAACTTTGGGTCCTTGTACTGACCTCATCATGGACAATATGCCATTGGTCAGTGCTACTGATTTTGATATTTGTGTTTTGGCAAGTACTGAGAAGGGATTTGGGTATCATAATGAGATTCATATATGGATTACCCAAGGAGATTTTGATAATGCATCACTGATGATACTTATGTCTTTTGTAATCATGGGCCATCGAGACTGGCAAGGGGCAGAGATAAAAATATTTGCGATACACCCAAAAGATGAACTGGCCAATCAACGGGAAAAGTTATTGGATCAAATAAAAGAAGGCAGGTTGCCTATTTCGCCCAATAACGTAGAGTTGATTGAGAAAGATCAAGAAACCAATAGTAGAGTCATCATAAATAAAAGGTCTGTCAGTGCTGATTTAACTATTATCGGATTTAATAGTGAGGCCGTTAAACAACTTAGAGCTGAAGTCTTTGAAGGATATCACGATTTAGGGAATATTTTATTTGTCAACTCATCCAAAGAAAAAGAACTCTTATAAACTAGATGACCCAGAAGAATCCAATGATCTGTTCACTTTTCATTTAAATTAAATCTTCTTAAAACATTAACTTCCATTTTTTATAAAAAAGCACCTCTATGAAATATTTTTATTTGTTTACATTAATCCCAGTTTTATTGCTTATTGTCAATTGCTCAGACCATAAAAAAAGTACAGAGCTCCATTTGACAGCTATAGTAAATCCTTTCTTCACCCAGGATAACCAGCCCATTGATTTCGCATCGATCACAGCTGATCACGTAAGTGAGGCGGTAGTGACTATCGAGAAAATGACCAATGAAGCACTGGCAAAAATAATTGCTATCAAAGAGGAAGATAGAAATTTTGAAAATACGATGCAGGCTTATGATGGACTGTTTGCAAATTATGCAGCCATCGCTTCGCCTATCTATTTGATGGCCTATACGCATTCAGATTCAGCCATTAGAAGCCATGCCCAAGAAGCGAATACTTCACTGAGTCAATATGGTAATGAGATCAGTTTGAATGAGGATTTATACCAAGCCATTAAGTCTTATTCGAGCCATGCCGAGGAGGATCAGTTAAAAGGATATCAAAGGAAGTTCTTAACTGAAACCATCATTGAGTTTGAGCGAAATGGGTTTGCCTTGTCAAAAGCAAATCGAGATCAGTTAAAAATAATCAAAGATGAGTTGGCGGTGATCAGTGATCAATTTTCAGAAAATATTGCCGCTGAAGATGATTTTTTAGAAGTCGATCCAGCCGATATGGAAGGGTTACCCACTGATTATCAAGAAGCACACAAACAAGCGGACGGTACTTACAGAATAGACTTGTCTTATCCTTCTTATGGACCCTTTATGAAATACAGCAAGTCTGAAAGTGCGCGTAAAGCACTTTTTATGAAGTATCAAAACAGGGCAGCTCCTGAGAATCTTGAGGTACTACAAAGTTTGTTAGAAAAAAGAAGTGAAATGGCCAATTTACTTGGATACGATAGTTATTCCGCTTACCTCCTGGAAGATAGAATGGCTCAGGACCCAGCGACTGTTTGGGTATTTGAGGAAAACCTCAAGGAGGACTTACGGGTAAAAACACAGTTAGATGTTGCTGAATTACAAGCGGCAAAAGAATCAAATGGGGGGAATTCAGATCAAGTAAAGTCTTGGGAGCGAAGCTATTATTTCAATTTGCTTCTCAAAGAAAAGTATGAACTTGATGTCGAGGAGGTGAGACAATATTTTGCTTTGGATGATGTGATTAAGGGACTTTTTGATCTGACTAAAATGTTATTTGATCTTGAATATAAAGAAATCGCCCAACCTAGTGTTTGGCAGGAGGATGTGCGGATGTTTGAAGTGTATCAAGAAGGGAAGCTGAAAGGTATTTTCTATTTGGATTTACACCCCAGAGCCAATAAGTATAATCACGCGGCTTGTTTTGGCATCATCGGGGGAAGGTCAACCCCAAAAGGGTATCAGATTCCCATGGCGAGTTTAGTTTGTAATTTCCCAGAGGCTACGAGCGAAAAACCAGCACTCATGCCACATGGGGAAGTCGAGACCTTTTTTCATGAATTTGGACATGTTTTGCACCAAATGTTGACCACCACAGAATTGTATGCACAGTCAGGCACCAATGTCGCACGTGATTTTGTTGAAGCCCCTTCGCAGATTTTTGAAAATTGGGCTTGGGACTATGATGTTTTGAAAAGCTTCAGTAGACATTATGAGACAGGGGAAGTACTACCCAAGCCCTTATTTGATAAAATGCTCGCAGCCAAAAAAGTAGGCTCAGGTATGAGTGCCACTGGACAAGTATTTTTGGGTACTTATGACTTAACACTTCATGATCAATTTGATCCCAATTCAGGAAAAACGACGACAGATGTCTTGCGGAGCGTTCAAAATGAGGTATTACCTTATCCTTACATTGAAGGCACCTATTTTCAAAGTGCCTTTGGTCATTTGGACGGTTACGGATCCAGTTACTATGGTTATTTATGGTCTCTGGTTTATGCTCAAGATATGTTTTCAGTTTTCACTGAAAATGGGATTTTAGATAAAACGACGGGATTACGTTACAGAGATATTATTTTGGCGAGAGGCAGCTCTGAAAAAGCCATAGACTTGGTCAAGGAATTTTTGGGTAGAGCACCCAACAATGAGGCGTTCTTGAAGGAGTTGGGATTAGAGGAAGATGAATAATCCCATCTTTAATAAAGGCAATAAAAACCCCGTTCTTGTAATACTACTTTTTTTTAGCTAAAATATTTCATAACTTATTTTTTAAATTGATAACTACAAAATCAGGTTCCCATGATCTACCTAAAAGAAGCCTATGTCTGACGATATTCATGGATATCTTTCATGTGTATAATTCTAGGGAATGGGTTTGACATATAAACTCCTAAAAGACATTATTATGAAAAATTTTTTACTTCTCACGCTCTTTTTTATTTTCTCAAATATTGCCTATGCCCAAATTGATGTGGCTCCTGATAGAGGGCGTGGAGAAGGCCCTTTTAATCAGCTCATTATTAGAGGGGCTACCCTGATCAATGGTAATGGAGCACCCCCTACAGGACCTGTAGATGTAACGGTTGAGGATAATAAAATTGTCAGTATTCAAAATGTGGGTTATCCAGGTCTTGATATCAAAGAGGACAGAAGACCAAAATTAAAAAAAGGAGGTAAAGAAATAGATGCGCAGGGCATGTATTTACTACCTGGATTCATCGAAATGCATGGTCATATTTCATCGCAGAGATCTGGAAAGGCAGAATATGTTTACAAGCTATGGATGGCCCATGGCATTACTACGATTCGTGACCCTTCATGCGGTCAGGGTTTAGATTGGGTATTGTCCGAAAAAGAGCGAAGTATAAAAAATAAGATTACGGCACCAAGAATATTAGCTTACACAAGTTTTGGCCAAGGGAAAAAAAATGGAATTAATAGTCCTCAAGAAGCCATAGACTGGGTGAGAAATAATGCAGCTAAAGGTGCTGATTTT